>Ga0302123_10000090_pt1 | contig 65606 bp, 52 predicted proteins | sample CB21_321_MG_FD_203109 | JGI IMG/M metagenome (GOLD analysis project Ga0302123, IMG submission 203109) | Marine microbial communities from Western Arctic Ocean, Canada - CB21_32.1 | ecosystem: Environmental > Aquatic > Marine > Oceanic | place: Canada: Western Arctic Ocean | collected 2017-09-28 | reverse complement strand
GTGGGTTGGGGCGCGCGCTGGGTGGGTTTTCGACGGCGGCGACGATTGGGTTGAGAAAAGGTGCGAGGCGTGAGTAGTCGCCGGCCCAACCGGCGATCCAGCCCTTGCCTGCTCGGGAAACGACGATGTCCAAGCTGGGGATGACGACGATGAGACTGTCGTGAAGCCCCCAGGACCAGAACGCATCGCGGGGCACTCGCGGCAAAGTTCCGTCGGCGTTGTTCCACCAGAGAAGGCCGTAGTGGGATGATGCTCGGGGATAGGCGCTCTCGTCGAAACTCGGCAGACCGGCGAACTGTTGAACGGGCTTAGAGACACGCTCAACAAAGTCGCGTGGGATCAACTGCTTTCCGTTCCATTCGCCCCCTCGCAGATAGAGATGGCCGATGCGCGCCATGGCGTCGACATTGGAGTGCACGCCGGAGCCGAACTCACGGCTCTCGATGCCATCGACTTGTGGATCTCGGTATTGGTGATTCCGCCAGCGTAGGTCGTCTCGGTGGATTCCCAGCCTGGTCAAGATGCGGTCAAAGAGTAGTTCCTGGATATCCCGCTGGTAAGCAAGTGTCACACATTCGGCAAGCCAGTTCGGCCCGCCGTCGCTGTAGGACCATCTTGTACCGGGGGCGTAGAAGAGTTTTCCGTAGCCGCCCGGCTTCTCGAAACCGGCGGTTTGCGAGGCCAGGTGGAGCAGAGTAATCTGATCGCGTCCGGGCGCGTCCTGGTTATCGTCCGGCGGGATCACGAAGCTGGGATGGCGGTCGATGGCACGATCGTCGAGGCTCAGCTTGCCATCGAGAATGGCGAGCCCCATGGCGGTGAAACCGATCGATTTCGACGATGACTTCAGGTCGTAAAGCTGCTGATCGTCGCCCCAGGAAAGAATGAGTTTGCCGCCGCGGGTGATGTAGCCGGAGCCTCCGCCTTGGAGAGCATAGTTACGCGCGGCTAGAAGCTGGCTTTCGTCCATCCCCATGTCGGCCGGGGTGGCTGTTTCCCATTCGACGGTAGGCCAGGCGGTTTGCGTGGAAGCGGTCGGCGCGAAGAGTAGGCAGGTCGCTAGGAGAATGCGAAGCGAGAGTCGTCCGATCATTGAAGAAGCGTACCTAGAGACCGAGATGCTCTCGGGCGTAGGCGAGGCATTTGCGAACATTCTCTTCCTCCGCATCGCGCCGTTGTTCGGCGTTGAGATGGCTGAGGCGAGGGAGGGGCTTCGCCGGCTTGTTGGCGCGGACCGTGGCGAGGGTGCGTGCCAGGTCGATACCCGGCAAGTCGGAGAGGGTGGCCCAATACTTCTTGGTAAGACAGGGGATCGTCAGCGGATCGCGCGTGATCATCTCAAGACTAAACTGGAGGTCGGGCTTGGCTTCGCGTAGGACTTTCACCATCTTGGGGATATCGAGATAGCCCTCCCCAAGCGGCACCTCTGAGAGCAGAAAACCATCCTCGTATTCCTCGACGCCCATGTCCTTGAGATGGACCGAGTGGGCGTAGGGCGCAAGGGCCTCAACGAGGTTCATCGGATCATCAAGCAGAGCGATGTTGTTGCCTGTGTCCACGCAAACGCCGACGAACTCGCTGCTGATCCGCTGAAGAATAAGAAGTATTTCTTCGAGACGCCAGTCTTTGTGGTTCTCGATGGCGAGCTTCATACTGTGATTGCGCAGGATGGGCTCGGCTTGTGTAAGCGCAATCCACTGTTGATCGGCGAACTCGTTGAAGGCCTCGGCGGTGGCGAACGTTTCGTAGCGCCGGCCGCTGAGCATCGCTGTGCGGATGACTGTTGCGCCAGCGTTCTTCGCGATACGCACGTTGTGCTTGAAGTCCCCTAGGTCAGACTTTTCGTGCGGTAGCCCGAGTGTGGCTTCGACGTACATACCATAGCGCTCCGCGGCTTGGCGCAGTGCTCGCTGTCGACCGCCGGAATCAAGCGATGAAAGGCTTGTCTGTATGCCGCCGGCACCGATCGAATGACAGTACTCGAGGAAATAGATGGGGTTCGCGATCGGCCGTGGAGTCGAGTTCTTCCGCTCGTATCCTCTACGGATGCCGTAGGAAGAAGAACCGATACCGAGGCGCTTTGCGGTTGGGTCCTCGGCTGCTCGGAGTGCTCCTGATGCGGTGAGAGCAGTTGCGGTTGCCGTTCGGAGAAGTTCGCGACGAGTCACGTTCACTTTGTACCACGGTCGGGCTTCGATACTACTTATCCGTTGTGGCTATGTGTGCGGATTTAGTTGAATACAAGTGTCAACATCGGCCTTCGCCCGAGCGCGAAGGTCGCGCACAGCGCGACCCGCTACGGCTCAGCTGTGCGCCACAAAGACGTTGGCGATGGTTTGCTGAATGGACTCGGCAGCTTCGCGGGGATCGGGAGCGGCTTTGATGGGGCGGCCGACGACGATGTAGTCCGCTCCGTTGCGGAAGGCCTGTTCCACGTTGACGGTGCGTTTTTGATCGTCCACATTGGCGACCGGACGGATGCCGGGTGTTACGACGAGGAAGTTCTCGCCTAGGTCGGCGCGGAGTTCCGGGGCTTCGAGTCCAGAGGAGATGACGCCGTCGCAACCGACTGCGAGGGCTCTCTTGGCACGCGAAAGGACCAGTTCCTTCGGGTTACATTGGAAGCCGAGGTCGCGTAGATCCCCTTCGTCAAGGCTGGTTAGCACGGTAACGGCTAGGATCTTCACGTCGCCTTTGGCGGAGCAGGCGGCTTCGAGGATATTCTCGTTGCCATGTACGGTCGCGAAGGAAACGCCACGTCCGTCGAGGCGCGCGACGGCCCGTTTCACGGTTTCGGGGACGTCGAAGAACTTGAGATCGACAAAGATCTTTTTGCCTTGGGCGACGATATCGTCGACGAGTTCAAAATAGCCGCCGGCCATGAAGAGTTCGAGACCCAGTTTATAGAACAGGACGGAGTCACCGAGGAGCTCGACATACCGGCGCGCCTCATCGGCTGTGGGGACGTCGAGCGCGAAAATGAGGCGTTCGGACGGAGGGATATCCTTTGTGGAAAGCAGACTGGTAGGTGACGACATATTGGACGGTAGGACGGTGTTCGATCGGTCGTGGGACTAGCTTGGCCAACCGCGCTGGGAGGCCTTGGGAATGCGCTTAATCAGATCACCGAGTTCCGGGATACTCTCGGCGCCGATCGTGAATGTATCCACGAAATCCATCGCCAAGGCGTGTGAGAGCATCTCGTCGACGCGGTGCCGCATTTTGCCGGCACCCAGAATCTTCATGCCGATGATGCCTTTGCCCTTGCTCTTCATGTCCCGTAGGATTTCTTTGACGGTGGCGGGGTCGGCGTCCATCGCGACGCCCATCGGGTTGATGCGGGCAAGGTCGACGTGCACCCAAGGTGTTTTGGCCGCCGTCTTCAGCGCCGGAAGTGAGTGGCAGGATAGGCCGTGTGTCTTGACGACGCCCTTCTCGCGCATCTCGGAGAGATACTCCATCGCGCCCGCGCGCTGAGTCGGCCAGTCGGCTTCTTGCACGGCGTGCAAAAGGACAATGTCGAGGTAGTCGGTGCCGAGTTCCTGTTTGTAGCGGTCGAGGTCGCGGCGCATCTCGGCGTAGGTCTTCGCGTGCGTCTTGGTCATGATGGCGACGCGCTCGCGCGGGATGTGCTTGAGGGCCGCTTTGAGGTGTGGGTGGCTGCCGTATTGGTCGGCAGCATCCCAGAATGTGACGTCGTTGTCGTAGCCGAACCAGACGAGGTCGACGATGCCTTTGACGCCGAGTTGGCGCGTCTGGCTCGATGAGCCGCCGAAGCCGCTTGTGCCCGTGCCCATGGCGAGGCGCGAAAGCTTGACTTTGTCCGGGCCTAGCTCGATGACGTCATTGGCGTGTCGCCGGGGGAGTGCGGCGCCGTGTGCGATATGCGCGTCGAAGCCGGCCGCTAGGGCCGCGCCGGCGGTGAGTCCGTGGCGGAGAAATCGGCGTCTTTGCATCGACATGGCTAAGCCTCCCAGCGGTGTTTTCGGGTCAAACTGCTGTCAGATTACCATGCTGCCGTTTGGGGCGAAACCGGTCCTAGGCGTTGGATCGTGTCGAGCAGTTGGTCGGCGACCTTCGCGTGACCCTGGGGCGTCAGATGCGAATCGATCGTGAGGTAGTCTTCCGCGCCGAGTAGCGGCATGACGTCGAGCAGATGTAGGTTTCGCCAGCGGTTCAGCTGCGGGTGTTGCTCAATAGCGGCCTGGGCTGCATTGATGAAGGGTCGGGGGCGGCGATGGTCGAAGTCGAAGGACAGGATGATGACTTGCAAGCCCGAGATATCCACGGGCGAAGTGGCTAGGACGTTGAGGAAGGCGTCGGCCTCGGCCGCGAGCGGCGAGCCGTCGGATAGCGGTTCACTCGCCAAGTGCCACGGGATCTCTGAAGCACTTGACGCGAGGGTTGAGCGAGGGCGTGCAAGTTGGGTACGTTCGCTGGGCAGGCGCGGCAAACCCGGGAACTCTTCGGGCCTGGGGTTTGGCCAGCCGAGCCGGTAGAGCCTCACGGCAATCGGAGTCCCGAGCCAAGCGCGATAAACCTCGTAGGCGTACTTGCCGGGCCGGTACGACCGGTTGCGCGTGTGGGCGCGGACCTGATCTTCGTACCAAGCGTCGTCGCGTACGGGTATGCGATTGCCGCTGGAACCGTAGAGTCGATTCTCTTCGACGTCGTTGCTTGCGTACTGAACGATCAGATAGCGGGCGCGGCTTAAGTCGATTCGCTCAAGCATTCCGAATTCACGCGCAGTGGCGTACGAGGACACGCCGGCGTTCAGGACCTTGCTGCCGGACAGGTCTTCGAGTACGGCTGGAAAGCCTTCCTGTTGTTCGACGCCCCAGCCCATGGCGAATGAGTCGCCTAGGACGACGATCCGTGGCGCATCGAGTGATGCTTCATCGTCGCGGACGCCGAGAGAGTTGATCCGGTACTCGGTATCGAATTCCAGTTCCGAGAACGTGCAGGTGCCGGGGCGAAGGCGATACGTCAGTTCGGGGTCGTACTCGCCGCACTCGGGAAGTAGATGCACGGTCGTCCAGTCGAGGGAATAGAGATATCGTGCGAGAGGCTGGAGCACAGGTGTGTAGGCAAGAGCGCGTGTGTTGCGCACGGCAGCGAAGACTCCATCGAGCAGGAGCAACGTCAGCGACGGGATAAAGACGAGGCTGAAGAGTGTTCTCCGTGGATTGGCGGACGCGATTGCGATGTGCACGAAAGCCAAGAGCACGGGTAGCCAGGCAAGGGCCACACCTCCGAAGACGGTTCCCGTGATGCCGCTCAGAAGAAACAGCCCCCCGGCAAGCAGTGCTGCTCCTCGGGCGGTGGTGAGGCGCTTCGATAGGGTCCTGTGCGATGGGCCGAGCGCGATGACCAGGGCGGCAATGAGCCACATGGCCGCGCCAATCAGCAAGGTGACGTGCCGGATTCCGAGCGCGGGGTCGAAGCGGGTTCGGTAGGCGACCCACACTCCGATTGCGGCGGCGGTGGCGGGCGGGAACCATCGAAAGAGGCTGACGAAGCCGTTGGAGGAGTTGCTAGGGGGCATTGCGTCGGCTCCGGCCCCTTTCGAGTTCCAGAATGTGATCGGCTAGGACACGAGCGATCTTCTCATGTCCGACAGCGTTGGGGTGACTGTCGAGCAGGAATCGGTGTTCCGAACCAAAGGTGAGCGTCGGGTCCGCGACGTGAATACTCGCGAATTGCGCGGGCAACCCGCTTGTCGGCAACTGCCGGTGGATCTCGCGTGCGAAATCTGCTCGTCCTGCTTGATCGGCACCACCGACGTAGATGAGGAGGTTGACCGATTCCAGGCCCTCTGGCACGTCGGCGAGAGCCTGAAGAAATAAGTGCACTTCATCGCTCAATAACGATCTTGCCTTGGCGGCGGCGGGATCTTCGGGCGGGAGCGACTGATCATGCCGGCGTGACAACCACAACTCGACCTCACGCCGGTAGGTTTCGTACAGATACTTGCCGGGTCGATAGATCTGTTGAGACACGACATAGTCCTGCTGTTGCCGATACCAGGCCGGTGACCGAAGCGGCGTTTTCTTGGTTCTCGCAAAGACTCTGTTTTCTCCGTAGTCGTTGCCGCTGTACTGTACGACGAGGTGGCGCAGGGCGGAACGATCGGCGTACTGGAGTAGCGCCATTTCGCGCGCCGTCCCGTAGCTGGCGATGCCTGTATTGAGGACTTTCAAGTCCGTCATTGCCTCCACTTGGGCCGGGAATGCCTCGCCTTCCTCGACGCCCCAGCCCATCGCCACGGAATCACCGGAGACGACAACGACGGGTGCAACCAGCGAGTCCTCGTCATCTCGGACACCGAGGCTGTTGATGTTGTAGGTGGTCTGGAACTCTGTCTCGTCAAATGTACATCGACCGGGCCGTAGCGTGTAGGTCAGCGTCTCATGGTACTGAGCACATGCTGGCATGAACTGGATGACATTCCAGTCCGTCGTGTACAGCGGTCGAGCGACCCTTTGGATGGCCGGCACCTGAATGAGGGTCGGACTGTTTCTGAATAGAATCAGCGCGCTGTCGGTAAGGAGTGCTGTCATGCCTGGAATGAAGATCCATGTCAGGCAGCGGACGAAAGGCCGTCTTGCGCTGAGCGAGCCATGCAGCAGAGCGATCAGCACAGGGAACGGAGCGGAGGCCGGAGATAGATAGACAATGGCGGCTGCTGAACAGCAAGCTAGCGCGATGAGCAGTAACGCCGTGCGTGGGTGACTCGCCGCGCGTGTCACGAGAAGCCGCCAAGCCGGGCCCATCGCTACGCCCATTGCCACGAGCAACCAAACTAGTGCCGCGATCAACAGCGAGACATGCCGGATCGTAGGAGCCGTTGTTGTCGTGAAGACCCAGAGGCTGCCGCCAAAGACGCTCATTGCCGGTAGGATTGGGCCCCACCGGACACACCAACGAGGTGGCCAGTTTTGATCGGGCTGCATTGTCGATCGCGAAACCTAGCGAGGCAAGGGCAGAGCGACGACCTTTCCCGTTGTCGCGGATTGGTACGCAGCCAGCATCGCCTCGGAAGCTTGAGCGGCATCGTTCAAGTTGACTTCTGGATCTTTGTCCTGCTCAAGACAATCGAGAAAGAGAGACTGGTCCGATCGGCCGGCTACGATCGTCGGCTCATACCAATAGGGCTTGGGTTGGGCTTTGCCGCGCGTCATTGTGCTGGACCAAAAACCCATGGGATCAAGCGGATCTTTCGCGGGAGGAGTCCATGGCTTGTCGGATGCGATGTCGAAGCGCGGACTGTGGGCGTCGAGAAGCAGGCTGCGTTTGCTGCCGATGAGCCGTGTGAAATTCGGGCCGGAGGTGCGGTGGCTATGCCAGCCGATACGCCCGGCGATGAGTGAGGCCGTAATGCCACCGTCGAGAGTGACGGCGAGCGTACCGAAGTCTTCGACGCCGCGCTTGTAGTGCTCTTCAAAAAAGTAGTTGGCGCTACTTGCGTAGACGCTCTGGAATCGAGGACCGCCGAGAAGCCAGCGAATCAGAGTGAGCGAATAGACAGCGGTCGTCCAGATCTCGCGCTTCGCGTCAGGGAAGGTGAACTGCTTCGGCGGATAGTGCTCGCGGCGCGGCTGCCCGAGCGGCGCGCCTCCGGTGAAGCCCTTCGCGAACATCAGATCGCAGTGGATCGATTTGATGTCGCCGAGTTCACCGGAATCGACGATCCCTCTCAACCGCCTGGCATACGGCACGCCGACCTGTGTGAACATCTGTCCGCGTATGCCTTGTTCCCGGGCTGTCCCGACGAGCCGATCGGCGTCGGCCATGTTGGTCGCCATGGGCTTATCGACGTAGAGATGTTTGCCGGCCTCGACGCAGAGTTGCGAGACCTGCATGCGACGCTCGAACTCTGAACAGACGGAGACGGCTTGCACATCGGATCGAGCGAGGGCCTCCCTGAGATCGGGAAAGAAGGGGACGCCGAACTCTTCCGCCAGGGCGCGATTCAAGCGGTCGCGGCGCTCGTCGACGTTCGGTTCATCGGTGAGTCCAACGACCTTAGCGCGCGGGTCGGCGAGAAATCCGGCACCGTAGTTTTCCTGGTGCGTCATGCCGCCCGTTACGAGCAGGACACCGAATGGCAGTCTAGCCACGGCTTGCCTCTGGCGCGACGGGTGCGTGAGATTGCAATGAATGTTCGATCGCCCGTGACAGGGCGTCGGCCTTGGAATTGGTGGGCGGGGCGAGATCGGCGGGGCGGGTGTCCGCGCCAGGCACATCAGCGAACTCCATGGTGCCGTGATTGCCAATCAGCAGCAACCGCACGCCGGGCTGCTCGCCGGTGTTGCCACGAAGGGATTCAACGACGATCAGAGCGGTCTGCCCGCCCGGATAGGTCGCGGTGACCGACACATAGCCCTGATCGGCCCCGCCGAGTGCATAGACCGTGGGCGATCCGGTCCCGAACCAGCCGGCGGCGGCGGTGGCCATCGCACCGGCTGTGGGGACGAGATGCCCGTGATCGTCACTCAGCTCGAGATAGGCGCGAAGAGCGACGGGCACGCCGACAGGCTGCTCTTTCAGCTTGTCGGCCAGCGAGTCCTCAAGCCATTTGAGATATGACAAAACGTCTCAATTATAGTCGGCCCCCTGCGGGGCCCGCGTGTTTTCGTGATCCGTGGCTCACCGCTCTTGTGACTTGAGGCGGGCTGGGAGGAACTCGTCGCCTTCATTCCAGGTGGGCAGGTCCGGTTGATTCGCGATGCGAAGACCCAGCTCGTAGCCGAATCGGGCGAGTTGTTCGAGTCCGGAGAAATCCCATGTTGGGTCGAACTCGTCAGAGGGTTGATGGTAGCGATTCGCGGTGTAGTCTTCCTGGGCTTCGACGCCCCAACGTTCAGGGCGGTCAATGTAGTCGACACCCAGCTTCACTGAGAACGCCGGCACGCCGACCTTCGCGAGGCTGAAGTGATCAGACCGATAGTAGTAGCCTTGCTCGGGGTGTGCTTCGGGCCGGATTGACAACTGCGATTCGCGCGCCAGAGCCTCAACGATCGGTCGTAGTGTGGTTCGTTCAAAACCGGGGAGAGTGATGTCGCGCGTGCGGCCCAACGGTGCGAGACCGTCGAAGTTGATGTCTGCCGCCGTCTTGCCGACTGGGATGAAGGGGTGTTGTCCGTAGTATTCCGACCCGCGCAGGCCACCTTCTTCCGCACCGACAACGGCGAAGAGAATCGAGCGCTGGGGCGGAGCCGCCGACTCACCGAATGCGCGTGCCAACTCAAGCAGCAAGGCAACACCCGTCGCGTTGTCGACAGCGCCGTTGTAGATATCGTCATCATCGACAGGGATGCCGACGCCAAGATGATCCCAGTGGGCCGTGTAGAGAACAGCTTCTTCTTTCTTCGCCGGGTCGCTTCCCTCAAGCATCGCTACGACGTTGCGCGTGCTGAATGGGGAGACCGAACTGGGAATCCGCGCCTTGATGCGGATCGACAGTGGCATCGGCTGAAAATCACGCGACTCAGATAGAGCGAGTAGTTCGTCCAGGTTCTTGCCCGTTCCCCCCAGCATCGAAGCGGCAGCGTCGGAATGAACCCAACCAGCGAGACTGAGAGCATCCGTACCCTCGGCGAGCTTCACGAAAGGCTCCCGGCCGCTCCATGAATTGCGAACGACTTCCCATGGATAACCCGCGGTCGGCACCGTGTGAATGATCAGGCACCCGGCGGCACCCTGGCGCAGTGCCTCTTCGTATTTGAAGGTCCAACGGCCGTTGTAAGTGAGCGCCGGTCCGCCGAAGAAGGCCGCGTCGTCCGACTTGGGTTCGTTCGTGAAAAGAATGACAACCTTTCCCTTGACGTCGACCCCTTTGTAGTCATCCCACCCGAACTCCGGGGCGACGATGCCATGGCCCACGTAGACCGCTTCGGTTTCGATTTCGGCGAGGGGTTGTTGGCGGTGGTTTACTCCCACGAAATCATCGAGATAGCGGAGGGGTTTGGTGCTGCCTCCAGCTGACCAACCAAGAGTGGCGTCGGGCTGCGTCTCAACCCCGACCAGCGGGACAGCCTGAAAGTACGTTCCGTCGTCACCCGCCGGGGCTGCGCCGGCGAGGGCAAACTGCGCCGCGATGTACTCGGTCGTTAGGACTTCGGCGCGGCCTCCGACGCCTCGCCCTTCGAGCGCGTCGCTTGCCAAGAACTGGGTGTGCGCGGCAATCCGGTCCGCTCGGATGAGGTCGCTGTTCGTCGGCGAGCCGGCGTCGGGTCCGCCGCATCCCAGCAACACGATTGCACAGGCGAGCGACAAGCCCGCTCGCGCAGGGAAGATCAATTTTCGCCAGAAACCGGGAATCGCCCAAATGGCAGTCACGAGCATATCGGAATTCTATCTCCTTGTATTTCAACATTCTACGTTTTTCGTTGGCCACTAAGTCTGACTTCGCAACGTATTCTGTTCCCGAAAAACGACTCGCCGCGCAATTCGCCGGCCGGGAATAGAAGAGGGTCAGTCAGCATGCGAATGTTCAGTCTCACAAAAGCTCCACTGTTTCTAGCAGGGATCATTCTCCTCGCGTCGATCCCGTCCGCGTTGGCGCAGCCGGCTACGCGGGTGCAGGATGTGCTGTTCAATGCCAACGGTACGCGCATCCAGGGGACCGCAAACATCTCATGGAAAGGCTTCACTGCGTCGGACGGCACCACGCTGGCGACGAATACGATCGCGGTGTCAATCGTGCAAGGTGTACTGTCGGTGGATCTCGTTCCGAACGAGAATACGACGCCGAGCGGTACAAGCTACCAAGTTGCGTATCAGCTTGACAATGGCCGCCGCTATTTCGAGCGATGGGTTGTACCGGAAAGCGCCTCGCCGGTGACGGTCAGCCAGATTCGCGTGACGCAGCCACCGCCGCCGGGGTCCGTAATCGCGCCGGCGCAAGTATCCGGCTTGGTCGCTACTTTCGACGGCAAGGCGGATATCGCGGGTCCGAATACCTTTACGGCATCGCAGGTGCTCGAAGAGGATAGTGCGACACCGAGCAACCCGCTGCTTTCGTTTCGCGAGTTTGGCGGACCCAACTCGATTGGCTTTCAACTCCCGACGCTGACCACAAGCACCACGTATACACTACCCGTGAGCGATGGATTGCCGGGTCAGCAACTGGCGACGGACGGCATTGGCAACATGTTCTGGTCGGCGGCGGGAAGTGGAGCCGGGGCGGGAATGGCGTATGAGATCTTTCAGAACTCAGGAACATCGGTCACGCAACGAAATGTCGCTAACTTCACGAACGGCCTGCAGGTGTTCGACAACGTGGGACAGACACGCACGGAAGTCGAGCCAGTGTACGGTGCGATCGCCGGCACCATCACTCAGGGGAACGACTCGCGGCTATCCGATGCCCGCACGCCGCTTGCCCACGCTGCCTCGCATGCTTCGGGTGGATCGGACGTCATCACGCCGTTAAGCATCGGTGCGCTCAAGAACACGAACGACACGATCACGTCTCAGTTGCCTGGAGTGACGGCGCTGACCGTAAGGGGAATTCTAGGGCAGTCCGCGCCGCTGCAAACGTGGCTGGATGGCAGCGGAACGAACATGGCGCTCCTCAGCTCAACAGGCAGCATGTTTGTCCGCCAACTGGGCATCAATAGCACCCTGGGGGGAACCGTTTCTAACCTGTTCATGCAGGTGAACGGCCTCAACCGCTTTGCACTGTCATCCTTCGAAACGGTGCTCAATGTCTCGCGCTATAACGACATGGGCGGATTCAAGGACACCCCTTTCCAGATCTTGCGGAACGGCGGCACGTTCATCAATACCACGCTGCACGTGAACGACCCCGCCGCCGGAACGGGGGTGACCAAGGTCACCGTTAAGGCCGGGCAGGGGCAGGGGACGAATACCTTGCAAGAGTGGCAGACTACAATCGGCACTCCGATGGCCGACATCGACTGGGCGGGCAACCTCAATCTGCATGGCGGCTATGTGGACTTTAAGGAAGCGACGGCCCCGCCCCCGCCCGCTACCGATGAAGTTCGACTTTTCGTCGATGCGGTGAGTGGCGAAATCATGGTCAAGAAAGATAACGGCTCCGTCGTTTCGCTGGAAAGCGGCGCGGGCGGCGGCGGCGGTTCGTTCGGAGTTTTTCAGGATGCGGAGACGCCGACCGGAACGATCGACGGCATCAATGACACCTTCATGCTGGTCACCGCGCCGGATCCTCCGGCCAGCTTGGAACTGATGAAGAACGGCGTTGTGCAGAAAGCCGGTGTTGATTTTTCGCTCAGTAGCGGCACGATCACATTCCTGGCGGGAGCGATCCCGCAGACGGGCGATAGCCTGCTGTCTTGGTACCGCAGCGACGGTTCCGCCGCGGGTGGCGATTTGACGGCTACGTATCCCAATCCCGTCGTCTCGGGCATTCGGGGACGGGTTGTGTCGGCCACAGCTCCGACTGACGGCGAATGTCTCGTCTGGAATAACTCGTCGAACGTGTGGGAACCGAAACCGTGCGCGCGGGAGACGGCGAGCTTGCAGTGGTATTTCGCTGGGATTCCGACGACAGGCCTGAAGCCGATGACCCTTACTGTCCCGGAGGGCATCGCGAACGCAACACTCACCAACACAAGGATCGTGGCGAACACAAGCGGCGGCGCGTCAACCTTCAACGTGGCTCGTTGCACGTCGAACTGTGTGACCGGTGTCCCGGTTTTTAGCGGGATCTATTCGAGCGCGAAGTCTCTTCCGCTCGGTCAGAGAAGTGTTGCCGGCGGTGTCCCCAACACGACAACCGTTAATGCCGGCGATCAGTTCCAGGTGAACTTGGTGTCGGTCGGTTCCGGTGTGCAGGACGTGACGGTTTCGATGACCTATCAGTACACCGCGGCGCACTAGGGGTCCGCTCTCGCAAAGACGTAGGACATGCCAAGAGGGAATTGAACTTCCGGTCTTCTTGGCGGCCTTCGCGTCTTTGCGAGAGAATGGGCGGCATGACTCGCCGGCTCGTTGTCTTCCTCTCCCTACTTCTCGCTAGTTGTGGGCTCCAAGCGACTCCTGAACCAGAGGCTCCCTATTCGGAGCGGCTGACCCAGAGCACTTCTTCCGCACCGGTGTTCCTGCTCCACCAAATAGGCAACGATCACTCCGAAGGTATCGCCGCAATCGACATGAATGGCGATGGGCGTCTCGACGTGACGAGCGGCGCTTACTGGTACGAGGCCCCCGAGTTTCCACGACGCGCGTTCCGCGAGGCGAAGATCGACGGTGAGTTCGTAGTCAATTGCGGAGAGTACGCAATTGACGTGGATGATGATGGCGACCTCGACATCGTCAGCGCCGGCTGGCAAGAGGACGGCCTGTTCTGGTACGAGAACCCCGGCAAGGTCGGGCCCATCTGGCAGAAGCACTTAATCTCGCTGTCACTGCACACCGAGAGTCTCTGGCGCAAAGACATCGACGCGGACGGCAAGGACGACATCCTCGCGGTTCACTACACAGCCAAAGAGGTGTTCTACGCGAGCTTCGCCGGCGGCGAGCCGGCGAAACACGTGGTTGGCGGCAAGGAAGGCGACGGGCACGGGATCGGCGCGGGCGACATTGATGGCGACGGCAAGCTCGACGTCATCACAATTAATGGCTGGTATCGTCAGGTGGGTGCCGGCGAGTGGGAGTGGAATCCGGAGTTCCGCCTTGGGCACTCCGGATTCGGTCTAGAGGTCTACGACGTCAACGGCGACGGCCTCAACGACATCATCCACGGGCGCGGGCATAGCTATGGTTTGTACTGGCATGAGCAAGTCGTCGAGAACGGGAAGCGTTCCTGGCAGCCTCATCTGATCGACGGGACGTATTCGCGGGTCCACAATACGCAGCTCGCGGATCTCACCGGCGACGGCAAGCCCGAGTTGATCGCCGGAACGCGCTACCGCGGCCACAACGGCGACGACCCCGGTGGTTATGAACCGCTGGCGATCTACTACTACACGATCGACACCTCGACCGGCAGTTTCACGCGTCACCCCATCGCCTACAACTCCGCGGCGGGGGCCGGCACGCAGTTCGTCGTCGTTGATTTCGACAAAGACGGCGATGCGGATTTGCTTACCGCCGGGAAGAGCGGGCAGTTCTGGTTCGAGAACATGTTGACCAACAATCGTCCACGGGCCGAGCGCGAGAAAGAGCTGCTCTATAACTACGACTGGCCCTTCAAGAACTAGCGCCGATGTTATGATTGAACCGGTTGTATCCGGGAGGAAATCATGGAACGACGCAGCTTCTTTGGTAGTGCTTTTGCGGGTCTCACGCTGGCGGCGGGCAGCGCGAAAGCGAGCGCCGTCAAGGCGGGTGATGTCCCGAGGCGAACGTTCGGCAAGACGGGCGAGAAGGTCTCGCTCGTGGGGCAGGCCGGCGGCCGTTTCCCACTCTGCACCTTCGAGCAGGCGAAGGCCATCACGCGCCGCGCCTACGAACTCGGACTCAACTACTTTGATAACGCGCATGCTTACTGGGATGGCCAGTCCGAGGTCGTCTACGGAGAGGCTCTCGCGGACGTTCGCAAAGAAGTCTTTCTCACGACGAAGAGCGCGCAAAGGACGCGCAAGGGCGCCGAGGAAGAGTTGCACAAGTCGTTGAAAGCTCTCAAGACCGACTATCTTGATTTGTGGCAGATCCACTCGGTGCAATCGAGCGAGGACTTGAAAGCGATCTTCGCCCCCGGCGGCGCGATCGAGGCTTTTGAAGCCGCGAAGAAAGCCGGCAAGTGTCGCTTCATCGGGTTCACCGGGCATGACGACCCGGACGCGCATCTTGAGATGCTGCGTCTCTACAAGGACTTCGACACGATCCTGATGCCGCTCAATCCGGCCGACCCGTCGTACTTGAGCTTCGAGCAAAAGGTGCTGCCGGAAGCGCGGAAACAGAACCTCGGCATCCAGGGGATGAAGAGCACGGCGAATGCGAAACTGCTGCAGTCATTCGGTGTCGGGCAGTGCATCAACTATGTGTTGAGCTTGCCGATCCATTGCCTGGCCGTTGGATGTACGACGCTCGGTCAGATCGAAGACGACGTACGCATCGCCCAGCAGTTCTCGCAATACGAGAACAAGCAAATGGCTGAACTGCGGGAACAGGCTGCGAAGCTGGCCGGCCCTGATCTAGAAGACTGGAAGCGCGATACGCGCACGGCGTTCGAAGGTCGGCGCGCCCACGAATACCAGGGCAGCTAGTCAGGCAGCGTCCAACGGACAACGCCCATGTGGTACCGGCGGTGCTGTGTAACGCCGTTCGAGTAGTAGGCGGTGACGAGGCTGCCGTCCGGTAGTTGAACGGTTGATGGATAGCCACCGTCGGTTGTCCCTTCGAGATTGGTGATCCGAGTTGGGGCCTTCCAGGTTTTTCCTTCGTCGTCGCTGATCCGCATACCGACGCCCTGATGTCCTTTTTCGCGGATTCCGTATGTCAACAGGATCCGCCCGTCTTTGAGTGCAAGTAGGTGCGCCGGATGATGGCTAGGCAGCGTCAACGGGCCGGCGTTCTTCCAAGTCTTGCCTTCATCGCTCGATTCAAATAGTTCCAGATGGCCGTCCTGATAGGTTCGGACGGCGGCAAGCCAGCGGTTGGCGCGAATCCGCAGGACGGACAGCTCGTTGTAGTCGTCGGGAGCGAGCACGACGCCGTCGCCCCAGGTGCGGCCGTCGTCCTTGCTGAACAGGAGGTAGGAGCTGCCCTTACGTTCCTTGGGGCGCTCGTCCGAACCCCAGTCGCGCGCTTCCTGGTAGAACGGCGCGGCGAGCATGTCGCCTTCCATCTGGACAACGTCACCAAAGGGAATCAAGTAGGAAAGCCCCGCCGGAAGCTCAACGTCGAGCGACCGATCCCATGTTCGGCCGCCGTCGGCGGAGCGGCTCACCATCACCGGCAGAATCTTCTTGCGGAACCCGATTCCACCCCAGCCTGATGCAAGCACGATGAGATCGCCGTTGTGCGCGCGGCCCGCGGCGACGTTCATGCGGTTTGAGCCCGGGTCATGAGTCGTTGCGGTGCCTCGTAACTCCCAGAGTTTGCCGCCGTTGGAACTCGCCCAGACTTCGACATCGCCCTCGGCCAGCCCGTGACTCGGATGATTGAAGATAGCGGCCGCCAAGTCGCCGTTCGGCAGAGCGGTCAGATTGGGCCAGGCGCAAACATTGTCGACGGCGATGTAGCGCTCGGCGGCAGGGAGCCCTGTACAGAGCGCAATCAGAAGAACGGTAAGTGCGAGGATCTTGGCTCGACGCATCGAGGATGAGATTAGCAGGTTAGGCGCTCGCCCAGGTGGTGAGTATCTCGCGCATCTGCAAGGCGGTGATCTTCGTTTCCATTTGGAACGAATCGGTTGCGCGGTTCAACTCGTAGGACTGGGCCGTCCAGTCGAGTTGTTCCCAGGCTTCCACGGGGTCGAGCGGGCGACGCTGTGAACTCATCGGGTTGACGACCAGCACGTGGCGCGGGGCGAGGGCAGCATAGAGTTCGCGGATGTCATAGGCGCCAATGACGCCGGGCAGATAGCTGCTAAAGGGTTGCTTCGTAAGGGGGTCGGCGATGAGTGACCGGTAGGACAGTAGCCCGCCCACTGTAACCAACCTGTCGATGCGCGGGTCAATTACCGCCGCATGCAAGGCAACAAGCGCGGCGGCTCCGACGCCGACAACGGTCCACTTGCGATGCGTGGTTCGGCGCGGCGCGGCGCCGAGTAAGTCCCTCATACGCTGGCCGAGTAGAGGCCGGCCGATCTCAAGAGAACGATAGGCGAAGAAGTCTTCCCAATCGAAACTTACCTGATAGCCCTCGAGGTTAGGCCTGGTCTCGCCCCAGCCCCTGAGGTCGATTCCAATCACGCGGTACCCGGCGGCGACGAGCGGATCGACAACACTGCGGCGAACCAGCCGGTCATCCTTTCCCGAATCCGAAATCACGATCGCGTCACCCTTCGGGAACGTTCTTGCTGTGTCGAAGACGCGGTCCGCCACCAGCACGCCGGGCTCACGTTTCAGCGGACCGACTTTGGTAATGAACTGGACCTGGCGCTGCACTTCTGTCCGGAACGCGGTGTACTCTTCCGGGGTCGTTGGGGCCACCCGCTCGGGAGCTGTCTTTTCCGCGTAGGCCTGATTCAGGGTCAAAATGCTACTCGGGTTGAGTGACGTCGCGACCTGACCGGTCTTCGTGCAGCGGAGGTCTTCTTCCGGCAACAGGTCGGTCGGCTCTTCCGCGCTGGGTGTGTCGACGCCTAACCAGCGACTCAGCCACGCTACGCCGGCGTCGCGCAGCTCTTTGTTCAGGCCGTGCGTATCATCGGTTTCGGCTAGAAGGACCATCCCCGGCGCTTTCGCGAGGCGATAGGCCTTGATCACCTCGCGATAGGTGTCGCGCGCGGCGGCGATCGGCACGTAGTCCCTCGTGGCCGCGCCGATCATCAACGGCCGAGGGCTGAACGCGGCTAGCAACTCCGGATGGTCGATGCCGTGGTGGAGTGTCCCGTTGAGAATTTGTTCCGGGTCGGCGATCAGCAGCGCTTCCGTCTTGGCGCGAAACGTGGCGACCGCGCAGCTTGATACGGCGGCTTTGATCCGATTGTCGAAACCGGCGAACTGGAGTGTCTCCATACCGCCGCCCGAGTTGCCGGCCATGGCGATCCGGTCGCTATCCACATCAGGACGCGATTCGAGGTAATCGAGGGCGCGGATGGAATCCCAGACCCGATACTGCATCAAGTTGAGACCCAGCAGGTAGCACTGCCGTCCCAATACCGAGTGCTCGCCCACACTCATTCCGGCGGCAGGGCTGTTGTTCTTGGTGTTCCAGAGTTGTACACGCTCACCCTGGCCGGCCGGATCCCAGATGAGCGCCACGAATCCCGATCGCGCCATCTGGATGCAGAACTTCTGATAGTCGGGGTATGCTTTGCCCGCCTCGCCGTGGCCCGGAGGGAAGATCACGGCCGGGAAGGGGCCGTCGCCCGCCGGACGGTATAGGTTGGCCGGGACGAAGAACCGCGGCCGCGTTTCGTAGATGATCTTCTCGACGCGATAGCCGTCGCGCTCGATGGCACCGAGGACCCGCGGGTTGAGCGGGGACTTCTCCTTCGGAAAAGGACCCCACATCCGAGCAAGCTTGGTGCGGACATCCCGCCGGAGGGCATTGAGGTCTCCCTCGGTCCGCATAGCTGCGAAGCGCGCGCGCCGCTTCTCGTCGAGCAGGCGGATATACCCCGTGATGAAGTCCCACATCATCTGGCCGCCGCCATGAGCGGCGACAGGGTTCGCCAAGGCGGCGCTGCTTGCTGCGAACGCAGCGAGAAACTGTCCTCGAGTGATCGGGTTGGCCACGATGCGGTAGATTGCAGGGGCTTGCGGGCGGGAATACTTTCTATATTGTATGGTTCCCGCGACGAGAAAGCCGAGTCATTGATTCTCTCCCAGGCGGCGATGGTGACAAGCCGTACAGACGTCGAGCTACAAACACCGGCTCAGTTTCGGAGACCCGCACCTGCTGCCCCGCCTGCTGAGTACGGCTCCAAAAGGGCCTACATGTTATTCTGAATTCGCGAACTGGCCGGTCGTCCAATGGTAGGACCCGGGCCTTTGGAGCCTGTAATGAAGGTTCGAATCCTTCCCGGCCAGCCAGCCGCAACACCCTTACTGCGCAATCGATTTCGCGGATTCCCTGCGGTCGATACAGCATGCGAATAGCTACTAGCGCGAGGCTGTACCTTGAACGAGTGCGCGTTTGAGTTTGAGTGGGACGACGCTAAGGCAGTTGCGAACCTTCGTAAACATGCTGTGTCTTTCGAGCTTGCGTCGACGGTATTCAGGGATGTGCGACTTCTTACCGTTGCTGACCTGGAGCATAGCGAGAACGAGGACCGCTGGTTCTCAATTGGCTGCGCGAGCAACGGTGCGATACTTTCTGTTGCCTATCTCTGGTTGGAACCCGCAGACGCAGCCACGAACATCCGCTTGATCTCGGCCCGCGCTGCCACGAAGACTGAGATTCGCCATTACGGGGAAAGTCTATGAACAAGCGACCTATCGAAGATAGCGACATGCCGGCGGAAATCGATTTCAGCAAAGGCGTTCGAGGACTCCATCACGTTTCGGTGAGTGCTAAGGTCTTGGTGCCCGTCTCGATCGAAAGAAGCGTCTGGGAGTATTTCTCAGGCAAGGCCGAGGAACGCGGTGTTGATCTATCGGAACTCGTAACGGACGTACTGAAGCGCGATATCGAGATCACCGAGGCATCGAAATAGCGATGGAACTGACGTCCTAGTGTTATTCGACTTCGCGGTCCTCACCGGCTAGCCTGCCGGTTTTCGCATATACAAGAAAGGCGTGCATGAATGCGTCGAGGTCGCCGTCCAGCACACGGTCGACGTTGCCCTGTTCGAGCTTCGTCCGCACATCTTTGACGAGCCGGTAGGGCGCCAGCACATAGTTGCGGATCTGGCTGCCGAAGTTGATGGCCGACTTGGTCGCTTCGAGCTTGTCGGTCTCTTCCTGCTTCTTCTGCATCTCGGCGTCGTAGAGCCGCGACTTCAACATCTTCATCGCCGTCGCTTTGTTCTTGTGCTGCGAACGCTCGTTCTGGCATTGGACGACGATGCCGGTCGGTTCGTGGGTGATGCGTACGGCTGAGTCGGTCATATTGACGTGCTGTCCGCCGGCGCCGCCCGCCCGGTAGGTATCGATGCGGAGGTCGTCTGGCCGGATGTCGACGACGATCTCATCATCAATCTCGGGATACACGAAGACTGACGCAAACGAGGTGTGCCGCCGTGCCGCCGAATCGAACGGTGAGATGCGAACCAGCCGGTGGACACCGATCTCCGAGCGCATCAGCCCATAGGCGTTCTCGCCCGCGATCGTGAACGTCGCCGACTTGATGCCTGCTTCGTCGCCGGGTAGTGAGTCGGTGAGTTCGGTCTTAGAGCCCTTGCGCTCGGCCCAGCGCAGATACATGCGCAGCAGCATCTCGGTCCAATCCTGCGACTCGGTGCCGCCCGCGCCGGAATGTAATACGACGATGGCGTTGCAGTGGTCGTTCTCGGCCGACAGCAGGGCGTCGGTTTCGATCTCATCCGCGCGCTCTTCGAGCGAGTTCATCTCGGACTCGATCTCTTCTTCGACGCTTTCACCTTCATGGGCAAGCTCGAAGAAGGCTTCCAGGTCCGCGACGCGTTGCGCCAGCTCCTGCTCGGAGTCAATCGCCTGCACCAGACGCTTGCGCTCCCGCATGATGGGTTGGCTCTTTGTGGAATCGTTCCAGAAGTTAGGATCGGCGATCTGCTTCTCTATCTCTTCCAGTTGGGATTTCTTCGCAGCCGAGTCAAAGATACCCCCGGATCCCCTTCACGCGGGGACGGAGGTCGGCGAAGCTGCGGTCAAGTTCGTCTAGCGTCATCAAGATCCTCTGCTCTCAAGATAGCGGAACGCGGCGTCGCCACACCGCGAACAGGCTACCGGCAGTCACGATCCAGCAGAGCCACAAGAACCATTGGCCGAAGCGGGTGAAAGGCGTCATCTCGGTGCGGTAGTTGAAACGCGCGACCAACACGTCCTGCTCGAACGATGGCAGAGACGCCGCAACCCGGCCCGCCGGATCGATCACCGAAGTGATGCCGTCATTGGTCGCTCGCAGCAGCCAGCGGCCATTCTCAAGAGCGCGCATGCGGGCGATCAACAAGTGGTGGTGCCGTGCGGCGCTGGCGCCGTACCAACTGTCGTTTGAGATGTTGACGAGCACTTCAGCGCCCTGCCTAGCAAACTCGCGCACGCCGCGCAGGAAAACGGACTCGTAGCAGACGAACGTTCCGACGCGATGTCCGCCGACATCGGTGACGACGACGCTGCTGCCGGGGTGGAAGTTGCCGGCTTCGAGCGTGATCTTCGCGACAAACAGCGAGAAAGGCCACGGCACGAATTCACCAAACGGAACAAGAAACATCTTGTCGTAGCGCGACAGGAGCTTGCCCCGTTCGTCGACGACCAGGGCGCTGTTGAGCGGCTGCTTACCGTCGGGTCCGCCGTGCTCAATGGAGTTGAAGATGATTGGCGCGTCGACCTTGGTCGCCAGGTCGCGCAGATAGGCTTGCATCTTGCCGTCCGCCGAATAGTAGGCAGGTACGGGGTACTCGGGCCAAACGACCAGCGCCGGCGGGGTGGGATCTTTGCTCGCGGCTTCAGTCGAGGAGAGTGCTGCCATGCGGGCGAGGTGTTCGCTGTGGCGGGCATAATCCCAGCCGCCGGATCGAAGCTCGTCGGGATGCACATTCGGTTGCACCAACCGGACAGTTTCGCTGGGCTCGGTCTCATCGGGCAGAAGAGGCAAGAAGATGAGGAGAGCTAACGGCGCGAGCCAAGCCGTTTCGCGCCACGATCGCCGCAACAACACGACGGCAACGGCCACGTTGAGCATCGCCAACACGAACGACGGCCCGTAGATGCCCGTCAGCGGCACGAGGCTCGGTAGCAGCGGCATGTCGATGGCGGCGTTCCCCAACTGCAGCCACGTAAAGGCCAGGTATTGGTGCAGTCCTTCAAATGACACCCACACGGCCGCGACGACCGGAATCGCCCAGGGTCGCTTCATAAGCGGTCCGGCGACCGCCGAGAACACCGCCAGGTAGAGTCCTTTAGCAACGTAGAAAGAAACGAAGATCGCTCCAGCGCCCACCGCCGAGAGGTCCGCGTAGCTGTGCATCACGTCGTAGATCCAGTAGCAGACACCGCCCCAGTAGATCGCGCCCGCAACCCAACCCGCGCGAAAGCGGGCCCCCCACCTGTCTTCGCGCGCGCAGGCGATCAGGAGCGGCACGACCGCGATGGGTGCGAGCCAGATGAAGCCAAAGCGGGGAAAGACGAGGACTTGGAGGATGCCGCTGAGCGCGGCGAGTGCGAACGAGGAGGCCCGCGGAAATCGGGAGCGCTCCGTTCCGCTGTTTCGGCTGGGAGTCGTCACGCCGTTGCCGCGGCGCTCTCTTCAACCTGATCAGCCATGTAGGAGCTGCGCACCAGAGGCCCGCTGAAGACCGACCGGAAGCCGATCGACTCGCCGTACTCGCGGTAGGTCTCAAACACCTCCGGCCGGACAAACTCCTCGACCGGCAGGCGTTTCCGTGTTGGTTGCAGGTACTGCCCGATCGTTGCCACGTCGGTGTCCGACTCTCGCAGGTCGCTGAGTAGCCGGTGAACTTCCAGTTCCGTTTCACCGAGTCCGACCATCAGCCCTGACTTAGTTAAAACCTCCGGCCGGTGACGCTTCGCGAAAGCCAGCACGCGCAACGAACGCTCATAGATCGCTTGGGGCCGTACCCGTCGATAGAGGCGCGAGACGGTCTCCATATTGTGGTTGAAGACGTCGGGGCCGGCATCGAGAACACGCGCGATGGACTCCTCGTCGCCCAGGAAATCAGGCGTAAGCACTTCGACTCGCGCTTTGGGCAGGAGCCGCCGCACTTCTTTGACTGTTTCCGCGAAGTGCATGCTGCCGCCATCGGGCAACTCGTCACGGTTGACGCTTGTGATGACGACGTAGCGCAACTCCATGCGCTTTGCCATTTCGGCGACGTGGCGTGGCTCCGCTGGGTCGAGACCTTCGGGAGCTCCCTGGGGTACCGAGCAGAAACCGCAACGCCGCGTACAGATGTTTCCCAGAATCATGAACGTCGCGGCTTTGCGACTGAAACATTCGTGAATATTGGGGCAGCGAGCTGACTCGCAGACGGTGTGCAGTTTGCGCTCGCGGAGTTCAACCTTGAGGTCGTGTAGCGCGCGATAGTCGGTGGTGCCGCTACGCAGCCACTCAGGCAGTCGCGAGCTTGGCGGTTGCGGCGAGGAGTTGATTCTAACGAGATCCACGGGAATAGGGGAAACGATACTCTATTCTCCCATCCCGGGAAGGGGTCGTGGCGCACGCCACTTGCAGGTACTACGGTTTCCGCAGGATCGTTTGCAGGCCGTCCGCGCGCATCTTCGTCTGGGCTGCCTTCGCCCGGGCAACGTCCGTGAAAGGACCCACCACAACGCGATGCCAACCGTCGCCGCCCTGGTCATAAAGTGCCGCCGCGTAGTTCTTGGCCTTGAGCTTATTCACCAACAACTGGGCGTCAGAGCGGACACGCAACGCGGCTACCTGAATGTGGATGCCTCGCGCGATTTGGGCGCCTGCCAGCGCAGCCGTCTTCGCCGGGGCTGCCTTCTTTGGCGGAGGGGCCGTGGCCTGTTTCTTAGGAGCTGGACGGGGCGGAGTCTTTACCTCACGCTTGGGAGCGGGCTTCGGAGTCGCTGCCGCCGGTGGCGGGTCGGGAGTCGACTTCGGTGCGGCCTCGAGCAACGTGTCGGGAATACGGACATCCGTTGCCTCCGGATCGGGCGTGTCGTTACTGGCGATCGCTACGACTCGGTCCTGCTGTCCACGGCTGAATCCGACGGTGTAGCCAAAGGAGAAGAAGATCGCGAACAGAACGACCACGACGAAGAACAAGCTCAGTAGTTGCTTGTTTCCGAGCACCAATTCAAACTCTTCGTCTTGCCTGGAGGGCATATTGCTACCCATTCTAACCCAGAAACAAGATGATTCAAAAATGTTTTATGCATCCTAGGGCACGCTAACCAGCGTTGCCCCTAACGCCATTAGCCCTTTTTGGTGTCGTCCATCTTGTCGACCCAACTCGCCAATCCGCGGAAGAGATCGATGGGTAGCGGGAACACGACCGTCGTGTTCTTCTCCGTGCCGATCTCGGTAAGCGTCTGCAGGTAGCGCAGCGTCACCGCGGCTGGCTGGGCCGCCAAAATCTGGGCCGCTTCGGTGAGCTTCTCAGCGGCTTGCGCTTCGCCGGCCGCGTGGATGACTTTCGCGCGCCGCTCGCGTTCGGCTTCGGCTTGTCGGGCGATGGCACGGATCATCGACTCGGGCAGATCGACATTCTTGACCTCAACGGCCTGCACCTTGATCCCCCACGGCCCGGTATGCTCGTCCAGAGTCTCCTGGATTCTTGCGTTCAGTTTCTCGCGTTCGCTCAGTAACTCGTCGAGGTCGGCTTCGCCGAGTACCGAGCGCAACCGTGTCTGGCCAAGCTGCGAGGTCGCGTGTACGAAGTGCGCCACCTCGACGACCGCCTTCGCCGGATCGATTACGCGGAAGAAGATCACGGCGCTGACTTTAACGGTGACGTTATCGCGTGTGACGACGTCTTGGGGAGGGACGTCTAACGTCTCGACCCGCAGGGATATGCGAACGATGCGATCGATGGGCGCGAAGACGAACACCAGTCCCGGGCCCTTGGGTTGCGGTAGTAGACGGCCCAGACGGAAAATCACCCCGCGTTCATACTCCGGCAGGATCTTGATGCAGTTGATCAAGTACAGAACCACGATAAAAACGAAGACATAGCCCAAGCTGAAACCACCCATAGCAACTCTTCTCCTCGACCGCTTCTTGAGCGGCGATCTTCCAACCGGCTGTGTGCCGCCGGCCTAGTCCTTCCGGGTCACTGAACAACCGGCTCGGATGCCGCTGCCTTGTTCGATCCCGGCGCGTCGTTCGATCCTGGTTCCACACGCAACTTGAGGTCGTCGACCGCCACTACGCGCACAGGTGCGCCTACAGGGATCGGTGTCGCCGAGAATGCATTCCACCATTCACCGTGGACAAAGACGCGACCCTTGGCGAACACTTCGGTTTTCGCGACGCCGATTTCACCGATCATCCCTTGCGACCCGGTCACCACCTTCGCCCGAAACGAGCGGACGGCAAGTTGAAGCAGGAAGACTGTGATCGCAGCGAACGGCAGGGTCGCACCCACGGCGGTACCCCAGCTAATCGAGAGTTCCGGGACATCGGTGTCGATCAGCATCACCGCGCCCAGGACCATGGCGATCGCGCCGCCCGCGGCGAGAATCCCGTTGGTCGTTGTCGTCGCTTCGAGCACGAAGAAGACCAGCCCCAGGAGGACGAGAGCCGCCGCCGCCCAATTAATCGGCAAGACGGTCAAAGCCATCGCGCCCAAAATCACCAGAATTGCGCCGGCGACGCCGGGGAAGATCAAGCCCGGATTCGAAAACTCGACGTACACACCCAATAGGCCCAGCACGAGCAAGATGAAGGCCAAGTTCGGGTCAATCAACGCTAACAGAATCGACTGACGGTATGACAACTCGAACAGCGTCACACCGGCGTCCGCGAGTGAGAGCGTTGTTTCGCTGCCATCGAAACGTTTGACCGTCTTGCCATCGAGATCCTTGAGCAAACTTTGAACGTCCGCCGCGACGTACTCGATGAGCTTCTCGTCGAGAGCTTCCTGTTCGGTAAAAGACTTGCTTTCGAGAACGGCCGTCTCGGCGACTTCCGGGTTGCGTCCTCGCTTACTGGTGACGGAGCGGACGGCGGCGGCGGCGTCATTGGTCACCTTTGCCTTCATCACCTCATCCATCTCGCCGCCCATCAAGACGGGATGCGCGGCGCCGGTATTCGTGCCCGGGGCCATGGCGGCTACATCCGCCGAGACCAGGATCATGAAACCGGCGGACGCAGCCCGTCCTCCGCTCGGCCCTACGTACGTGATCACAGGTACGTCAGAGGCGACGATCGCTTGGATCACTTCCTTGGTAGCCGAGAGTAATCCGCCGGGGGTATTCAGGCGCAACAAGACGGCGGACGCACCTTCCTCGTCCGCTTGCTTGATGGCCTGCTGGACGAGCTCGACCGTTAGAGGATGGATGACATGCTCAACGTCAACTTGAATGACTTGAGCACTTTGACTTTTTGTGGGGAAGAAACCCAGACTGAGCAGCAACACACACTCGCATAGCCAGCCTAAGTACCGTAATTTCATGGGTTTCTAATTCATTATTGTAGTACAGAGGCGAAACAAAGCTACCAGATTCTTTGTCTCCGGGAGCCGCCGACCCGCCGCCTATAATGGCACGAATGGCCTGCCCCATCTGCGAGAAGCGCAAGCCGAAGCGGTTCTGCCCGGCCAAGCACGCCAAGATCTGCCAGCGCTGTTGCGGTGAGCACCGTGAGGTGACCATCACCTGTCCGTTCGATTGTCGTTACCTGCGGCAAAGCCGCGAACGTGACTACACCAGCGGGCTCGATCCTAAAGGCTTTCCTCACAAAGAGATTCGTGTCGAGGAGAGTTTTCTGAGAGAGCATGGCGACTTGGTCGAGGCATGCGGCAAGGCGCTGCTCGAAGGGTCGCTCGCTGTGGATGGCACCGTCGACGCCGATAGCCAAGCCGCGCTGGAAGGCCTTGTGAGCACGTACAAGACTCTCGAAAGCGGCCTCTACTACGAGGCCCGTCCTGACTCGGTCTATGCCGCCCGAATTTTCGATCACTTGCGGCAGGTCGTCGAGCGCTTTCAACGCGAGGAGCAAGAGCAATCCGGGTTTGCGCGCACGCGCGATTCCCATGTGCTGACGACATGGGTCTTCTTGCTGCGCATGGCTCTCGACCGCGACAACGGGCGCGCCAAGGGCAGAGCGTTCCTCGACTTCCTCCACCTTCACTTTCAACCCGCCGAAACCCCCGAGTCTCCTGGCCTGATTATCGAAGGCTGATCGTCCGCTAGTGGATGCTAGACTAAGCCAAAATGCCGTCGGAACCGCGAATCGGGCTGGTCGTATTCGCCCACGGTTCGCGCGTGCGCGAAGCCAACGAAGCGGTCCGCCGCGTGGCCGAACGTGCAGCGGAACGCTGTAATATCTCCCTTTGGGAAGCGGCTTTCTTGGAACTTGCCGAGCCGACGCTTGAGTCCTCGGTCGAGTTGCTGATGAAACGGGGCGCGGAAAAGATCATCGTTACTCCGTATTTCCTAACCATGGGTATTCACCTTCAGCGCGACTTGCCTGCGCTCTTGAGCGAGATCGCGGCTAAGCGGCCGGGACTCGACCTGACCTACTCCCCTCCGCTCGATGGCCATCCGGCACTTGTCGACATCTTGGCCGATCGAGCCCAGGAGTTGATCCGCTCATGAGTAGGCCCGCCCGACCCGTCCGACTCAAGCGCATCGCGATGCTGACACCGGCCGCCTGTCATCTCGTCATGGAAGCCGCGGACTCCGAACCGTTCGATTTTGAGCCGGGACAGCACGTTTGCTTGAGTGCGACCGTCAACGGTGAGCGGGTTGATCGCTATTACTCGATCGCCTCAGAGCCTGACGGCCGAGGCGTATTCGAACTCTGCGTCAAACCTGTTAGCGACGGTAGCCCGTTCGGTGACTACCTTGCGCAAGTCAAACCCGGCGAAGCATTCGAGTGCGCCGGACCGGGCGGTAACTTCCGGCTTGCGAATCCCGCGCGCGACGCAATTTTCCTCGCAGCCGGGACCGGCATTACACCGTTGCGCGCCATGCTGCGTCACTTGCTCGCGACAGACGACACCTCGGGACCCGAGCGGACACTGATCTTCGGGGCGCGTCAACCTGAGGAGCTGTATTTCCGAGATGAGTTTGAGACTCTGGCTCAGACTCGCGACAACTTTCGTTTCTGGCCGACCATCAGCGGACAGGCGGACGACTGGCAAGGGCGCCGCGGCCGTGTGCAGCAACACCTTCAGGAAGCCCTAGGCAACCGACTCGCGGGAGTGGACGTCTATTTATGTGGGCCCAAAGCTATGGTTGATGACGTTCGGGCGGCATTGACCGCATCCGGGTTTGACGAGCGGGCGGTTCACTACGAGAAATACGGGTAGTCGAAGCTTGGTGGCGACTAGCTGGGGAGAGAAGAATGCGAATTGATAGGCACTTACAAATAGGACCGCGCTCATTTCTAACGTGCTGCCTTGCACTCATGGCTCTGGCGCACATCGGCACGGCTCCAGCCGCCGCCCAGACGGACGCCAAGGTCCAAGCGGCCCTCAAGGAACTGAAGGCGTCCGGCGAAACCTTTCTCAAGCTCATCGAACCGCTCACACAGGAGCAATGGGACTTTAGGCCGCAGGGCATACGCCGCTCGATCGGAAACGAAGCCGAGCATGTCGCACTCTCAGAGAACGATCTGCAGCGCGTGGTTCAAAGAGCCCTCGACGCCGCCGCGGACCCCACGAAGGCCAAGGAACTCGCGGGCAAGGAAAAGGAAGTCAAGGACCAAATGCTCAACCCGGAACGCAACGCCGAGTTCTTCAAGGTGCCGGGACGGCTTAACTCCAAAGCCGAAGTGCAAGAGTTCTTTCAGCGAGCCCACCGCAACGCCATCCAACTGCTCGAAAGCAGCGAGGATCTCGACACGCACATCCACGAGCACCCCAACGAAAAGTACGGCGAGCTAACCGGAGTGCAGTGGTTTTACTACATCACCTACCATAAGCTTCGGCATTGCAACCAGATCAAAGCGATCATGGCCCGGCCCGACTTCCCCACGGGACAGTCGACGGCTGACGACTAAACATCCAGGCTGATTCGCCGACAACTCAATGAAAGTACCTTTTCGACTCGATGGCCGCCGCGCCTTGGTGACCGGTGGCGCCAGCGGCATCGGTGAACAGACCGTCCGCGCGCTCGCCGGAGCGGGAGCATCCGTCGTTATCGCGGATCTCGATCGCGATTCCGCCGAGAAGCTTGCCGCTAAGATTGGCGGAGGCGCTTCCGTTGTTCAGATGGATATCGCGGACCAGGATTCAGTACAGAAAGCCTTCGCCGGAATCGACGCCCTCGACATCCTCGTCAACAACGCCGGGATCGGCCACGTCGGTGACATCGAAGAGACGAACCTCGAAGACTGGCAACGGCTATTCCGCGTCAACGTCGACGGCGTTTTCCTTGTTACGAAACAGGCCCTTCCGCTGCTGCTAGCCTCCGAACATGGTTCCGTTGTGAACCTCGGGTCCGTAGCGGGCTTGGTTGCCGTTAAGAAGCGGTTTGCCTATTGCGCCACCAAGGGAGCGGTCGTAGCGCTCACCAGGCAACTCGCGGCGGAGTACGCCGGCAAGTTACGTGTGAACTGCGTTTGTCCGGGAACCGTCCATACACCGTTCGTCGAGGGCTACCTCGAGAAGTTCCACAAGCATGAGAAGGACAAGGTGCGGGCCGAAGTTCATGCCCGCCAGCCGATCGGCCGCATGGGTAAACCGGAAGAGGTCGCCCACATGATCCTCTACCTCAGCTCCGATGAAGCGGAATTCGTCACCGGCTCGATCCTTACGATTGACGGCGGCTGGACGGCGCTCTAGTATCGGCCGTCGCTACCTGTCTCAGATCGACGACTCCAGTTCCAAGACAACTCGTCGCAGCTGATCCACGAGTCTCTCGGGTGCTTTATCCAGCCTCTCCGCGACCGAGCGGAAATACCACAGTGTTCCATCCCGGCGGCCTTGGAACAGCGCCCAAACGTCGTTACCGATCTGCCGGTAGTCCGCCAGCGTCGAACGCGAGTTGTGCAGCTTGTCCGCCGCGACAACCAGATGAACCGACTCCGACGCGTCGCGCAAACTCTCGATGAACGCCTCTTTGCGCTCGCGCCAAGGCGGTTTCGGAATCACGTCCGTGTCGGTGCAGCCATCGACGATCGCGGTCACGCGGTCACCGAACCGCTCCCGAATCCGCTCGCGTGTTTCCGCGCCGCCTTGATCTTCCACCGCATCGTGCAGCAGGCCGGCGATCGCTTCATCCTCATCGCCGCCATGCTCGATTACCGTGGCGCTTACGGCAAGCAAGTGGGAGACATATGGCACCCCACTGCCCTTGCGTTGCTGCTCGCGATGGAGGTCGGCGGTAAGCACGAAGGCTTCTTCGTATCGAGAAGTGAGGCTCATGAGAGTCGATGGAAAAGTGGTGGTTCGGGTAGCGCCCAGCTGGTGTCTTACAAGCTGCTAATCTGGATGGGCTCTCGTCTCACTCTCGCATGATTGTCAAGCGGTTCCCGCTTGTAGGCAACTGATAAAGCCCATTGACTGACTCTCCTCTGGTTCGGCGCATCGGCCTCGTAAGCGCCACGGCGCTTGTCGTTTCTAACATGATTGGCACCGGGATCTTCACGATCCCTGCCTTCCTGGCGGCTGATCTCGGCACGCCGACTTTGGTGATCGCGATCTGGTTTGTCGGCGCGGCCATCGCGGTGGTGGGCGCGCTCTGTTATTCCGAGCTTGGCGTCAACTTTCCGCGCTCCGGCGGCGAATACATCTACCTCACCGAGGCGTGGGGGCCGGTTTGGGGATTCATCGATGGCTGGGTGACCTTCTTCGCCGGGTTCTCCGCGCCTATCGCCGCCGCGGCGCTAGCAATCTCGGCCTACCTCGCTTATTTCGTGCCGTCTCTCGCTCCCGGAGCCGTGGACGCACCAGCGCTGAGCCTGGGCTTCGTCACGATTCAACTCGGTGGAGCGCAACTCGTAGCTTGTGGGATCGTCGCTGCCTTCACGGTACTCAACGTGTTCAACGTGTCGCAGGTCGCGGCTTTGCAAAACGTACTCACGGGAGCCAAGCTTCTGGTCTTGCTGGCCTTCCTGATCCTGGGTTTCACGGTCGGTGATGGCAACTGGGACCATTTCTCGCAAGTCGCCCCACGCGACGAGTCGGTGTCTCTCAGTTCGCAGTTCGCGATCAGCCTTGTCTTTATCTATCTGGGCTACAGCGGCTGGAACGCCGCCGTCTACGTGGCCGAGGAAATCAAAGATCCTGAGCGAACGCTGCCGCGCGCGTTGCTCTTCGGAACCCTGCTTGTCACAGTGTTCTTCGTAGCTTTGAGCTGTCTTTACATTTACGCCAACCCTCTAGAGAAGATGGCCGGCAAGTTGGCGGTAGGGGCAACCGCATCCGCTGCATTGTTTGGACCAGGCGCAGCCGGCTTCTTCGCCGCCGCTATGGCTGCGTCGCTGCTGGCAACCGTGAACGCTATGTGTCTGATCGGTCCGCGCGTCTACTACGCCATGGCTCGAAATCGTGCTTTTCTAGCCATTGCCGGTAAGACGCACCCGAAGTGGAAGAGCCCCTGGGTGGCGGTCATCGCGCAGGGTGTGTGCTGTTGTCTACTCATATTGACAGGCACTTTTGAAACGTTGCTCTACTACATCGGCTTTACGTTGAATCTGTTTAGCGCGCTGTCGGTGGTGGCGCTGCTGAAGTTCCGCAAACGGCCTGACTGGAAACCGATCGGCTGGGTGAGCTTCGCCTACCCACTCATCCCAATGCTCTATATCGGGGTCAATTTGCTGATCTTCGCCTACTTCGTCTCGAACAAGCCCGTCGAAGCGATGTGGGCCTTGCTCACCATTCTGGCGGGCGCTGTGGCCTATCACTTCTACATAAAGACTCGCCCCGCCGAGCCTACGTCTTCAAACTAGCGGTCGGGGAAAACTTGTCTCCCGCCGATATGACCTGAGAAGATAAATATCGGGCGCGACTCTCAACCGCCCTGCTTTACCACTTGGCCCTGCCGTTGCAGGGTGTTCTGCCCCAAAAAGGGAGTCTACTGGTTATGAATAGCTTTAGTGCGCGCGGCACACTCTCCGCCTCTGGATCCGACTACGAAATCTATCGCCTCGGCACACTACCCGCCGACAAGATCGCCCGCCTTCCTTTCTCGCTCAAGATCCTGCTTGAGAATCTTCTGCGCTTTGAAGACGGCACGACGGTCACGAAGGACGATATCGAGGCCCTCATCAACTGGGACGCGGCGGCACAGCCCAGCCAGGAGATTGCTTTCCGGCCGTCGCGCGTTCTGATGCAGGATTTCACCGGCGTGCCCGCCGTTGTCGATCTCGCCGCGATGCGCGAAGCGATGAAGGCCCTGGGCGGAGATCCGGCCAAGATCAACCCGCTGCAGCCGGCCGAACTCGTGATCGATCACTCGGTCCAAGTCGACAAGTCCGGAAGCGCCGCTGCCTTGGCGTTCAATAGCGAGATTGAGTATCTGCGCAATCGCGAGCGCTACCAGTTCCTCAAGTGGGGACAGAAGGCGTTTGACAACTTCAAGGTCGTCCCGCCGGAAACCGGCATCGTCCACCAGGTGAATCTCGAGTACCTCGGCCGGGTCGTGTTCTCAAAAGATACAGACGGCAAGCGCCAGGCTTTCCCCGACACACTCGTCGGAACGGACTCGCATACGACGATGATCAACGGGCTCGGCATACTTGGCTGGGGCGTCGGCGGCATCGAAGCCGAGGCTGCCATGCTCGGCCAGCCGATCTCGATGCTGATTCCGCAAGTCGTCGGCTTCAAGCTCACCGGCAAACTCGCCGAAGGCGCAACAGCGACCGACCTCGTCCTGATGGTGACGCAGATGCTGCGCGCCAAGGGTGTGGTCGGCAAGTTCGTTGAGTTCTTCGGCGACGGCCTCAGTGAACTTCCGCTCGCCGACCGCGCCACTATCGCCAATATGGCCCCGGAGTACGGCGCTACCTGCGGCATCTTCCCGATCGATACCGAGACGCTCACCTACCTGCGTCTCAGCGGACGCCCCGAAGAGCTGATCACACTCGTCGAATCGTACGCCAAGGAACAGGGCATGTTCCGCGAGCCGGGCACCAATCAGGCTGTCTACACCGATACGCTTGAACTCGATATGGGCGACGTCGAACCGTCGCTTGCCGGGCCGAAGCGCCCACAAGACCGCATCGCCCTGAAGAACGCAAAGTCGTCCTACGGGTCGGCGCTCCAGACTCTTCTCACACAGGGTGGCTCGGGAGGAACCGCCGTCGCGACAGCGCCTCCGAAGGTCAAGATCAAAGACGCTGAGTACGAACTGCCCCATGGCTCGGTTGTGATCGCGGCCATCACAAGCTGCACCAACACGTCGAACCCCGCCGTGATGATCGGCGCGGGCCTCGTCGCGAAGAAGGCCGTCGCGCGCGGCCTACAGTCGAAGCCTTGGGTCAAGACCAGCCTCGCGCCCGGATCAAAGGTTGTTACCGAGTACCTGAACAAGTCGGGCCTGACCGAATACCTTGACTTGATCGGCTTCAACCTCGTTGGGTACGGCTGCACCACGTGTATCGGAAACTCCGGACCGTTGCCGGAAGAGATTTCCGCCGCGATCAAGGAAGGCGACGTGGTCGTCGCGTCCGTGCTGTCGGGCAATCGCAATTTCGAAGGCCGTGTTCACCCGGAAGTCCGCATGAACTACCTGGCCTCGCCGCCGCTCGTTGTCGCCTACGCCTTGGCTGGTTCGATGGATGTCGATATCGTGAACGACCCGATCGGTGAAGACCTCGAAGGCAAACCGGTCTACTTGCACGAGATCTGGCCGTCGCAGAAAGAGATCCACGACACGATTGCCTCAGCGGTTGATTCCGAGATGTTCCGTAAAAGCTATAAAGATGTTTTCGCGGGCAACGAGCAGTGGACGAAGCTCGACGCCGAAGCGACCGCGCTGTTCCAGTGGGACGCCGACTCGACTTACGTCAAGCACCCGCCCTACTTCGAGAACATGGGTCCGGAGCCGGGTAAGGTCACCGACGTTACCCAGGCGCGGGTGCTCGCGCTGCTCGGTGATAGCGTCACGACCGATCACATCTCGCCGGCCGGGGCCATCAAGTCCGACAGTCCGGCGGGTGAATATCTAATCGAGCATGGCGTCGAACCCAAGGACTTCAACTCCTACGGGTCGCGCCGCGGCAACCATGAAGTGATGATGCGGGGCACGTTCGCCAACGTTCGTTTGCGCAACCAGCTTGCTCCGGGCACCGAGGGTGGCTGGACCCAGCATCTACCGGACGGCGAGCAGATGTCGATCTTCGCCGCCTCGGCGAAGTACCGGCAGGCGGAAGTTCCGACAATCATCCTGGCCGGTAAGGAATACGGCTCCGGATCGTCCCGCGACTGGGCCGCCAAAGGACCGCGGCTGTTGGGTGTCGGGGCGGCTATTGCGGAAAGCTACGAGCGCATCCACCGCTCGAACCTTATCGGCATGGGCGTCTTGCCGTTGCAGTTCAAAGCCGGTGAGAATGTAGCCTCGCTGGGACTCACCGGTCGCGAGACGTACGACATCACGGGATTGGGTGACGGCTCCGCCAAGGAAGTAACGGTGACCGCCACGCCCGATGACGGCGGCACCGCCACTACCTTCACCGCCACGGTCCGCATCGATACGCCGCAGGAAGTCCTCTACTACCAGAACGGCGGCATCCTGCAATACGTCTTGCGCCAAATGGCGAAGGCGTAGCCTAGGCGGCTTGAAAACAGTGAGACTTGCCGGGCCGGGCTTGCTCTGAGCGTCAGAGCTTCAGGGATGCGCGGGCCACGGCTGGGTCGCCAGGATCGGCGGTGATCTTGAAGCCCAGCGCTTTGACGAACTTCAGCATATTGCTGTTCTCGAAGAGCACGAACCCGTCCATACGGGACAGGCCCCGTGCGCGAGCGTCCGCCACCAAGGGCCGCATGAGGCGAGTGCCGATGCCACTCCCTTGCCATTCATCGGCGACGACCACGGCGAATTCACAGGTCTCGCCTTCCGGCAGAGTGCTGTAGCGGGCAACACCGATCTCGGTTTCGCCCGGCGGGTGGCCGATGACGGCGATGAGCGCCGTCTCCGTCTCGGGGTCGATGCGGGTGAAGCGGTCGACCATGCTTGGTGTGATCTCCTTGAGCGCGTAGAAGAACCGGTAGTAGCGCGAAGAGTCGGACAGGTTGTCGACGAACTTCTTCTCGATCGCGGCATCCTCGGGCCGGATAGGTCGAATCGTGACAACCACATCGCCGGGAAGTTTATGAGTGCGCGTGAGACTGTTGGGGTTGGGCGGCTGGGCCATTGAACGAGCCCTCGTCTCAGTATCTTAGTGGGACGAGCCACCACTCGGAGAGTCAGGACGAGGGCTAGGGAAGAAGTTCGCGGAACAACGCTTCATAGCGGTCGGCGACAACTTCCCAGTCGTAGCGCTCCCTGACCCTTTCCGTCGACGCAGCGCTCAATTCAGCGCGTGCGCCGGCCGGCATATTGGCGACGGACTCGATGGCGCGTGCCAGTTGCGCTTCGTCTTTGGAGTACTCGACGCCGACGCCGCCCGCCACTTCGCGATTCTCCGGTGCATCGAGAAATAGGACGGGTGCACCGCGGCCCATCGCTTCAATCAACGCCGGGTGCGTGCCGCCGACCTCGGTCGCGTGGACATAGGCGAGGCAGTGCGACTGTAACTCGTGGTATCCGTCTCCGTAAACCGCCCCCGTGAAAAGGATACGTGGGTCGTCGCTCGCCTTCACCCGGCGGATGTAGTCCTTCGCATAGGGCGCGTCGCCGACCATGACAAGCTTGTACGGGACATCCGCCTGTTCGAAAGCGCGTACGACGAGAAGAGCGTTGTTCTCGGGCTCCATACGGCTCACGTAGAGAAAGTATTCGCAGGGTTGAAGGCCGAAACGATCGAGCACGGCTGACGTCGCAACCTTACCCGTAGCCGCGCCATACGCAATCAGGTGGGTCTTCCGTCCGTATCGATCGGCATAGTATTTCTGGATGACCTCGGCGTCCGCCACAACGGCGCTGGGGAACCACCTCGTAAACCACTCGGAAACCCAGTACCAGCTCCGCGCCAACGCATTCCACTTCTTCCGCTGACGCTCGATGCCGTCAACGTTGAGGACAGTCGGCATCCCCAGTAGCCGCGGCAGCCAAGTGAAGATGGCGTTGGCGCCGTTACAGAACAGCACCGCCTGCTGCCGATGAAAGAGCAGGTGAAATGTCGCTAGGAAGGTGTTCGCGAGGGTATCGAAATATTTGTGAGCAATGGTCGGCAGGACCACTAACCGGACCCCACGATAGAGCGGTCCCGGTCGGCCTACATTGTTCGCGCGGCAGTAAACCGTAACTTCGTGGCCCCGTTCGACGAGCCGCGTGCACAGTTCTTCGGCGAACGTCTCAAAGCCGCCGTAGCGGGCCGGGATGCCGCGTGTGCCCAGAAGGGCGATTTTCATTGAAGGCTAGAGTTCCCGAACCTTAACAGGCTCAGGCGCGGTCTCGACGGTTTTCATGGGGCGGCTCGAGGGCGCGAAGCGGAACCAACTCAGCATGTAGCTGTCGTCGACCCGCCGCCGCTCCTGGATCAAGCGGCGTTTCTCCAAGGTTCGCTTGAAGTCGCGACCGAATAGGTAGAAGGCCCTCAGCGACGAATGCTCAAGCGTTAAACAGTAAAGAACAATCCCCACATCACGAATCGTCATCGGGATGAAGTTGCGCAGGTACAGGGCCGGCGTGATGTTCTTCACGCGCATCAAGAAGCGATTCTTGACGGAGTGCATGTTGATATCCGGCGGGAGGCCTCGGCGCATGCCGGGACGCAGCTTCCGCACATGATAGCCGCAGGCGTTCGGTACATAAGCGCACGTCCAACCGAGCAACTGCGCACGCCAGGCTACGTCGGCATCCTCACGGTAGGTGAAGAAGTCGGCATCGAAAAACTCATTGGCGATCGAGATGTCGTCGATCATCGTCCGGCGATAGCAGGCAGCGGCGGCCGTGGCCCCGAAGACATACTCGGCCTTCAGGTAGTGGCCGTTATCGGTCTCAAGACAGCCGCGATCGAAATGCCGCAGCATCGGCGTGAAGTACATGCCGGTCGAATCGACAACGCGCTGATCGGGAATCTCAAATGAGGCGTCCATCATCAGCAGCTTGCCGCAGAGAGTCCCGACGCTAGGGTCCGCGTCGGCCTGCGTCATCAGAATCTCGACGAAATTCGGCAGAAGCATGACGTCGGGATTGAGGGTCAATACCCAGGCGCCGCGAGAGATCGAGATGGCCTGATTCTGTGCCGCCGCGAAGCCGATGTTCTCTTCGTTGTAGACGATGGTGGCCTGGTCCTCGAAGCGCTCGAGGATATCGATCGTCCCGTCGGTCGAAGCGTTGTCGACAACGATCAACTCAAGATCGGGATAGCGCTGCTCGAGCACCGACTCAAGGCAACGCCGTATGAAGCGGCCGCTATTAAAGGTAACGATGGTGACAGAAACGTTGTGTTCACGAACCATGAATGTTCAACTCGACTTCGATTCAGCAGGAGAGGCGGTTCTTAGCCCGGCCGCAACATTCCGATCGCGGACGGAGAAACCACCAAGAGTCTTGATAACGTTCTCGTAAGCCTTTCGTTCGTTTGAGGATCCTGCACCGAGGAGGCAAAGCAGCCAACGGAGTCGGAGTCCGGCTTGCACAGCAGTGTGCAGGCAGCGCCCCGTCCCTTTCGAGAAGTGCTTGTAATTGAAGCGTAAAAGATTACCATACCAAGCCCGGTAACGTTCTTCCACGGACATGCGGGGCAAGGAATGCCCACCTTTGTGCCGCGCAACACAACTAGGTATGTAGTGGATGACGTGACCGGCCTTGTGGATACGCAGGCAAAGATCAACGTCCTCGAACCAAATCGGATGGAAAGTCTCGTCCAGCCCGCCAATTTGACGCAATACATCGCGGCGAACCATAAGGAACGCCCCGGCCGGCTGGTCGACTTCGCCTGCGACCTCAGGGTCACGCCCTAAACAGCGGTAGCGTCGGTTGACGGGGTTCGAGGGCCACAAGCGATTGATGAGAAGCACCTCGAACAGAAGCGCCGCGGGAGTGGGAAAGGCGCGGATGTTGAACCCCTCCTGGGCCTCTCCGTCTTCGTCGACGAGCCGGCCGCCGGCCGCGCCCACTTGCGGAAGCAGACAATACTCGACCAGAGGGTGCAAGCTGCTCTGGAGAACAGTATCGGGATTCAGCAAGAGTACGAACGAGCTACTGCTCGCCGCGACGCCCTGGTTGACCGCGGCAGCGAAGCCACGATTGCGTGCGTTACGGATGAGCTTCGCTTCCGGAGCCTCGCGGGCAACGATCTCACAGGTATCGTCCGACGAAGCGTTGTCTACGACAACCACTTCCCCGGCTTCGCGGAGCGAGTGGAGACAATCCGCAATGTGCTCGCCGGAGTTGAACGTAACGATGATGACCGAGACGTCCGCCGTCATGACTTCGCCCCCGACGGGCTACACGCCAGCTTGAAGTACCAGCGCCAATAGGTATCCCACTGTGTGTGTTGCTGCACGCGGGCGATTTCAGATTCCGTCGTCTTGAGTATGGCAGCGAGCCGCGTGGCATGTGCCCGCAGTGGCCGCGAGCCACGCCGCAGCGCTCCAAACCGGCGCAGGCCGCAGCAAAGTCCGCGCAGCCAGCCAAGCGCCCGGCCACGCGATACGGCAAGCACGGCCCATAGCGACTGCGCGACGATGATCTGCCATGCGAAACGGGTAAGAAGCGACGCGGGATAGAATTTCGCGAGCAACAGTAACTGGTGACAGGTCAGCCACTCGACCATCTGCGGGCTCCAGCGGCCGGCTGTCTCACCGCTGATGTGATACGCGACCGCCTCGGGGACATAGCACCCGGGTGTGTCCTCAATGGCCGCGCGGAAACCGAGATCAACATCTTCGAGATAGGCGAAGAACGCTTCGTCGTAGAATCCGACCTTCTCGAAGAAATCACGACGAAACAAAGTGGCCGTGGCGGAGGGGAAATACGTGAGCCGTGAGTCCGCGAAAAGCGGACCGTCCGCTTTGCCATGCCCCAGCCGCCAAGCCGTGCCACCACGGCAAACGGCATCGCCGGCGCCGTCAATCTGTTGTCGCTCGGTGAAATTCAGCAGCTTGCCCGTGGCGAACCAGGCTTCGGTCGCGTCGAGGTCAACCAGCAGGCGTGCCAGCCATCCGGACGAGAGTTCCACGTCGTTGTTGAGCAGCACCACGTATTCGCCGCGAGCGGCCCGGATACCCCGATTCAGGGCCCGGCTCACCCCTTCATTGCGGGGCAGTGAGATCACGATAGCGCCAAGTTCACGCGCGATCCGGGCGGACTCGTCCTCTGAGCCATTGTCCACGACAATGACTTCGATGTCACCGCGCGAAGAGGTGGCCTGCCGTTGAATAGACGCCATCAACGGCTCCAACAAATCAGAGCGGTTCCGGTGGGGAACGATAAAAGAAATCGTCATCGCACGCTTCGTAAGCGTAACCAGACGCGGACTACAGGCGGGGATCTTATTTTTAGCACACAGGATGGCAATACAGCAACAATCGGGTCTTCAATATCTCATGCCGGAGGGGAATGAGGTGCGGGTGTCAACCTGCGCGCCAGCCGGCCAAGGCCGGCGGAAGGAAGCCCCAATGACGAGCAGAGAGGGAGGTCGAATGAGATCCTTCTGGGTGCACGAATCTATCCGATTTGACAAAAACCTAATCATACTGTAATTTCTGAATAGACAGAATTATCTATAGCGCCATGCCAAAACTATCACCCGTCGCCGAGAAGTTCATCCTGCATTGGGGGGAGATGGGAACACGCTGGGGCGTCAACCGCACGGTCGCCCAGATTCACGCCTTGCTCTATCTCTCCGAAAAGCCCCTGCACGCCGAAGATATCTCGAACACACTATCGATCGCGCGCTCGAATGTGTCGACCAGCTTGCGTGAATTGCAAAGCTGGGGGCTGGTTCGCGTGGTTCATTTGCTAGGGGACCGCCGAGACCACTTCGAGTCCATGCACGAAGTTTGGGAGATGTTCCACGTCATTTTCGATGAGCGCAAGCGGCGGGAAATTGATCCGACGCTACAGGTCCTCCGTTCCTGCGTCACTGACTTGGAGGAGGCGAAGAAGGAAGACAAGCACCTCAAACAGCGGATGGACGACATGCGCGAGTTCTTCGAAGGCATGACGTCGCTCTATGGCGAGGTGCGGCGGCTGCCGCCAAGTAGCCTGCGGGCCTGGGTCCGAGGCAAGGGGAAAGTACGCAAGTGGATTGATTCGCTGCTCGGCGGCTAAGTCGTTCACCGACCGGAGGACTGAATGCTCAGTGCGTTTCTGGATCTGTGGCGTTGGGACGGGACGATCGGCCGCGGGCGCTATGCCCTGATCGGCCTGATCGGGTTCGCGATCAAGCACAACCTCGACCGTGCCCTCGCGACGTTCGTATTCGAGCGCGACTGGGGTGTCTTCAACTATTGGATCTCGCCGTTCGGCCCACTTTCGTTGACGGAGGTGTTGCGGCAGGAGGGGGGCTTCGTCGCGGCCATGCTTGTGACGTCCCTTCCCTTTATTTGGGTCGGTGTGGCGCTCACGGCCCGTCGTCTGCGGTCGATCGGCCTGCCTACTTGGATGCTTGTAGGCTTCTTCCTGCCGTTCCTCAACTTGCTGTTTCTGCTGATTTTGTGCGTGCTGCCAGCGGTGGACGAGGAGCATGATCTAAAGAGCCCGTCGAGTGGGTGGATGGATCGTTTCGTGCCGCAACACCCGATCGGCAGCGCGGCGATGGGCGTCCTCGCGACGAACTTGGCCTTCGTGCCCATTATATTGCTCAGCACATTGGTGCTGGGCGAGTACGGCTGGGGTTTGTTCGTAGGGATGCCGTTTTGTTTGGGCCTGCTCTCCGTCCTCGCCTACGGCCATCACGCGCCGCGGCCGTTCGCCTGGTGCATCGTCGTCTCGACGGCGGCGGTGCTACTTGCGGCGGCTTTCATGCTCGCTTTCGCGATTGAGGGATTAGTGTGCGTCATGATGGCGGCTCCTCTGGCGACCCCGCTTGCATGGATGGGCGGCGTCGTTGGGTACGCGATCCAACGCCGGACGCGCCCCGGAGCGGCCTCCCCCGTCTTTCCCGCGGTCATCCTGGCCATACCGCTAGCACTATTCGCGGAATCAGCCGCCTTACCCGAACCGCCCGTCTACGAAGTAACGAGCGAACTTCAGATTCAAGCGACTCCCCAGCAGGTGTGGGAGAACGTCATCGCCTTCTCCGAACTCCCCGAACCCCAGGACTGGGTGTTCCGGATCGGCATCGCCCATCCGCTCCGAGCCGAGATCCAAGGGACCGGTGTGGGCGGGGTCCGGCATTGTGTCTTCTCTACCGGACCGTTCGTCGAACCGATCGAAGTCTGGGACGAGCCGCGTCTGCTGCGATTCTCGGTGACGACCAATCCCTCCCCCATGCAGGAGTGGACGCCCTACGACGAGATCCATCCGCCGCACCTGGAAGGGTTTCTGGAATCCGAGGGCGGCCAATTCCGGCTCGTCGAGCTACCAACCGGCGGGACCCGCCTGGAAGGCACGACTTGGTACCGCCACAGCCTGTGGCCCGCGGCCTACTGGCAGCTCTGGTCGGATGAGTTGATTCACCGCATCCACATGCGGGTCCTCAAGCACATCAAGAGCGAATCGGAAGCGAGACAGTAGGGCAGTCTGCGGCGTCGCAGACCTACTCTTCTCTCTTGCTTACGGTTGGAGGGCCTCGCCGATGGCGTCCTCTGAAATGGCGCCTGCCCGGATAAGCTTCCAGTCCGGGTCGGTGATGTCTACGGTTGTGGCGCCGGGGCCGGCGATCGAACCGGCATCGAGAATGAGGTCGATCCGGTCGTCCATCACACCCAAGACCTCGAATCCACTGCGGCAGGTTGGCTGACCGGACCGGTTTGCCGATGTTGCGATGATGGGCATCCCGAGAATCTCAATGAGCCGGTTTGGAACAATCGCCTCACTTTGGCGCACCGCGAGGCGTCCGGTGTGGCCCGTGACCTTAAGTGGCAGGGTCGGTGAGGCGGGCACGATGATCGTAAGTGGGCCCGGCCAAAAGCGCCGTGCTAGCAGATAGAAGCGAGAAGTGAGATGCGCCGCGTAGTCCTCGGCCATCTGCATCGATTCAACCAGAATCGGCAATGACCGGTTGGGCTCACGGCCTTTGGCTTCGAACACTACTGTAATCGCCCGCAAACTGAACGGGTCGGCCGCCAGCACATAGAGTGTGTCGGTCGGAATTGCGACGACCTTACCCTGGCGAATGGCGTCGGCGGCGCTCTGCAGGTGCTCCTCGGAGGGCGCGTCGCCGGATATTTCGATCAGTTCAGTGCGCAAAGGCTACTCTTGGTGGCTGTGTCTGAGGGAGGGCACATTCTGCGCCGCGTGCCGATCGCGGCTGGGTAGGCCCACTGGAGAAGTAACAAGACTTACCCCCTCCCCACTTGGTACAGTTCATTATTTCACAGCCTTCTCGATCGAGACGGATAGCCTGCCATTGATCATCACCATTCGACGTGCAATCGACACTGACGCCGCGATCATCGCGGATCAGAGCGCCGCCATGGCCCGGGAGATCGAGGATATCGAGCTCGACCGGGGCCGACTGCTGGCAGGCACCCAGGCCGTCCTGAACGACGCGGGGAAGGGCTTCTACGTGATCGCCGAACACGAAGGCCGCGTCGCTGGGCAACTGATGATCACGTTTGAATGGAGCGACTGGCGCAACGGTGTTTTCTGGTGGATTCAAAGTGTCTACGTCGAGTCCGAGTCGCGGGGACAAGGGGTTTACACAGCGCTCCATCGCTGGGTGCGCGAACAGGCCGAGGGTGCCGGAGATGTCTGCGGCATTCGGCTGTACGTCGACAAGAGCAATCACAACGCGCAACGGACCTACCGGCGTCTGGGTATGACACCTGCGGTGTACGACATGTATGAGACCGACTTCGTTTTGGAGCGGCCCGGTGAACCGGGAACCGGAAATCCGGAAATCGAAAATAGGGGATAGGACGGGGAATCGTGGAACAGCTACTCGAGTTGCATTCAACCATCAACGGCTTGGTTTGGGGCCTTCCAATGATGGTCCTTTTGATCGGCGCAGGGTTCGTGCTGACGTTCGTTACGCGGGGCGTGCAGTTCCGTCGCTTGCCGTTCGCCTTTCGGGAAGTCCTTGGAAAGCTATTTACGAAAGGAACCGGGGAGGGCACCGTCACACCGTTCCAGGCTTTGTCGACCGCGCTCGCCTCAACCGTGGGAGTTGGGAACATCGCGGGTGTCTCGACAGCAATCTTTCTTGGTGGGCCGGGCTCATTGGTCTGGCTGCTCGTTTCGGGCGTTGTCGGTATGGCAACGAAGTATTCGGAGATTGCGATCGCCTTGCACTATCGCGAAGAGGATGACAAGGGGATCGTGCGCGGCGGCGCGATGTATGTGTTGTCGAAGGGGCTGAAGATGCGCTGGCTAGGAACGGTCTTCGCCTTTCTCACCGCGGCGGCGGCGTTCGGCATTGGCAACATGGTCCAGGCCAACTCGGTGGCGGATGCGGCAAAGAGCGGTTTTGGGATCGAACCATGGATGAGTGGGCTCATATTGTGCGCGGTTACTGCGTTGGTGGTTTTGGGCGGTATCAAGCGCATTGCCGAAGTGACGCAGTATCTCGTGCCTGTCATGTGCGCGATCTACCTGCTTGGGGCGCTCGTCATACTTTTCCGCTACATCGACCAAGTCCCAGCCGTGATCGAATTGGTTCTCTCGTCCGCGTTTCAGGGGCAGGCGGCGATGGGAGGTTTCGCCGGCGCTACGGTGGGCTCGGCGATGCGCTACGGCATCGCACGCGGCATGTTCTCGAACGAGGCCGGCTTGGGTAGCGCGCCGATGGTTCACAGTTCGGCCGTAACGGATCATCCGGCTCGGCAGGCCGTCTACGGTATCTTCGAGGTCTTCGTCGACACAATCGTCGTCTGTTTGCTCACCGGTTTCGTCGTGTTGGCGACCGGGGCTTGGCAGTCGGGAGCTAACGGCGCCACGATGGCCGCGCAGGCGTTTGAAATCGGTCTCCCGGGTGGCTCGGGCGGCCTCATCGTCAGCGTTGGCCTCATCCTGTTCGCCTTCTCGAGTGTGATCGGCTGGGCCTACTACGGTGAGACGGGGGCGACTTATCTGTTTGGTACCGGGGCAAGTATGCCGTATCGATTGGTTTGGATCGGGTTCGTCTACCTAGGCGCGACCGGGAGCCTACAACTGATCTGGAGCCTCGCCGATACGCTTAACGGCCTGATGGCGATCCCGAACCTGATCGGCGTACTGGGTTCGCTCGCCATCATCGGCAAGCTGACCAAAGAATTCTTCTCAAAGAACCGCTAGCTCTAGCCGAACCGGTCGCCGGATTTGACGTGTCCTTCTGCCCGGCGGCCGTCTGTCCGATATGGGTACCAGGGAGTACCTTTCTCGGATGGGTTCACGTCAGCGGCTGATTCGCGCGCCTCGGCGCGGTCTTTCTATCTACATCCAGAAGAGCGTGCGTCTGTGGCCGCTCTTGGCCGCCGTCGTCGTCGGGTTGCCTTTGCTACCTGGCGACTTTGCACCAATCGTCGCGTCGGCGGTGGTCTATGTCGCTTTGACGCTGGCCGTCGCATGGTTCTGCTTTTTCCGTGGCCGCGGCGGCGTTGTCCGCTATCGATTGGGCTGGCAAGCAATGGCGGTTGCGGTCGCTCTCAACAGCGTAGCCATGCTGAGGGGATTACTGGACGGCTCGGCGTCGGCAGCGGGCCCAACGGCGGCCTACGGATCGTTTCAACTGCACGGGATCATCATCGCGGCCTACGTCCTGGGCATCCTCTTTCTTGAGGGATCCGCCGAGACGGATACACCGCGCAGTACTCACCGAAACCTCGACCTTGTACTAGCAACCCTCGGACTCGTCTGGGTTTTCGTCCACGCTTTGCCGGCTCTTGCGCAAGGGCGCACCGGCGCGGCGGGATATCCCCTGCTTGTCGCGCCGACGGGGCTGGGAGCAGCGGCATTTCTCTCGCTTGTCATCCGACGAGGAGGGGTGAAGGAATACGCGGGCGCGTGGCTGTGGTTGCGCCTCGGAATCGCGGGACAGGCGCTCCACGCCGCCTTCGGGTTACCGTTCGATGGTGCCATGATGACGGCCCTTGGACCGATCGATTGGGTTTCTGGAGTACTCCATGTTGGCGCGCTCACATGCATCGGTGTCGCTGCTCGGGAGCCACGGCCCACTGAAAACTACAACCGTCAGATTAAGCCCTGGGACGGAGGGCCTTTGGCGCCCTGGATTGCCTCGGGCGGAGTCGTTGCCCTGTTGATTGCTCATCTAGCCGGCATTGGCGACTATCAAATATCTACGGCTGTAGTAATATGCGCTGTCGCAAGCTTCATACTGCTGATGCCGTGGCGGCTTCAAGTGTCCCACCGGCGCTCTAGCCGACAATCATTGGTCTTACGGCAGGAGTCGGTGAGGCTGCGTCACCTGCTCGACAGCATTACCGATGCTGTTGTGACGGAAGACTTACAAGGGAAGATTGTCTTCGCCAACGCAGCCTTCCACAGGCTGTTTGGTATGCGCCCCGGCCGCGGCCCCCTGCCCCGCGCCGATGCGCTCGTGCATGAGGATGACGTCGGTCTTCGAGAGAAACACCTGCGGAGCTGTCTTGAGGACCGTCGCCCGGCCCCGCGGTTCGAGTATCGCGGATTGCGATCCGACGGCGTTACTCTCGAGCTCGAAGCCTATGTGCAGCCACTGGAGTTCGGTGGCATTGTCGCCGGAGTCACATCGGTGATCCGCGACTTGGCGCGCCAACGATTGATCGAGAAGTCGCAGCGCGCGATGTCGCAGCGGCTCGAGTTCTTCGTCAACGAGATGCCGCTCGGCTGCATTATCTGGGACCTCAACTTCGCCGTCCAGGAATGGAACCAAAGTGCCGAGCAGATCTTCGGGTGGTCGCATTCAGACGTCATGCAGCGCCCGTACAAGAATTTCCTGGCTTGCGACGAAGACATCCCCGCCGTCGAGGACCTTTGGCGGGATCTACGACAAGGGCATGCCGTCCACCGGCATCAGTGGCGCAATCAAACCAAGGACAAGGGTGTCATCGATTGCGAATGGTTCTACACCGCGATGCTCGACGACACGGGCCGCGTCGTGGCGGTCGCATCGATGGTCCACGACTTAACCGACCGAAAGAACCTGGAGCGGCAACTGCTGCAATCGCAAAAGCTCGAAGCGATCGGGACGCTGGCCGGAGGAATTGCTCATGACTTCAACAACTTGTTGACGACAATCTTGGGGCACACCAGCCTGGCCTTGATGAAACTCGGGCCGGACCACAGCGCTAGCCGTGGCTTGCGCGACGCGCAGTCGGCTGCTGAGCGTGGCGCGGACCTCGTCAAACAGTTGCTGCGGTTCGGTAGACGCCACCCATCCCAGGTCGAGGTAGTCTCGTTGAACGACAGTGTCACCAGTGTTGTTCGGCTGTTGCGGCCCGGCATCGATTCGCGCATTCGCATCGATACCGACCTAACGCCCGGACTTTGGCCCGTCGAGGGTGACCCCAGTCAACTCGAACAAGCGCTGATGAACTTGGTCATCAATGCCAGGGATGCGATCGAAGGATCGGGCCGGATCACAATTCGCTCACGCAATCGCTCACGTTCTACTGACAGCGCGGTCGCCTCGAGCGGCAACCAGGAGGAAGTTGTCGAGTTGCAAGTGATCGACGACGGCTGTGGCATGGATCTGGACGTCCAGCAGCGTATCTTCGATCCGTTCTTCACAACGAAGAGCGTAGGGCAGGGTACCGGCCTGGGTTTGGCCATGGTATTCAGCATCGTGCAGAGCCACGCTGGCCGTGTTGAGGTGCAAAGCAAGCCTGGCAAGGGTTCCGAGTTCCGTATTGCTATTCCGCGCACGACACGGGCCACGCCGCCACGTCCCCTCGAGGTTGACTCCTCGCCCGCGGAGAAGGGCCGCGAGACGATCCTGTTCGTGGATGACGAAGAATCGCTGCGGATGCTCGGCCGTCAGGTCCTCCAGGAGCAAGGATATGCGGTCGTTGAGGCTTGCGACGGAGAAGAAGCCGTTGAGATCTTCCGCGGCACGCACGAGAAGATTGACCTGGTCCTTCTCGATTTGACGATGCCGCGCAAATCCGGATGGGCCGCCTTCGAAGAGATCCGCGAGGTCAGTGCCGACGTGCCCGTCATTCTGTCCAGCGGCTATTCAACACAGGGCGGCGGCAATACGGCAAACCGGCGCGGTGCTAATGCCTTTCTCCCGAAGCCGTACAAGGCCCAGCAGCTTGCCCAGGCAGTCCGCACGGTACTCAACGCGCAGCAAGACGAATCGGCGGTTGATGCGGACCCGTCTGCGCTCGGCGTGGAACTCGAGTCTCCCGTAGCGAGCAAGCAGTGATCCGATGACCGAAACGCAACTCACGGCCGTGGGGCCGGACGCGATCAAAGACTCCATTCATCGACTCAAGGGAATCTCGTGCGCGTTCTCAACGGTCCGTAAATGTATTGGCGCGCTTGGCAACCCGGAAGTCAGCGGTCGCGATATCGAGCTACTGCTCGCCTCCGACCAAGGATTGGCCTCGCGAATCTTGAAGCTCGCCAATTCCGCCTACTTCGGCATCAGCGGACGTGTGTCCACTATTGCGATGGCCGTGGGCGTCGTTGGTCATCGCCGATTGCGTCTGATGCTCGAACGCATTCTCGTCGCGGACATGCTGAGCCTACTCGACACAGCCGGTGAGTCGGGGCGGTTCCTGCGTGAGTTTGGCGTGCTCGCGGCAAGCGTTTCGCATGACCTTTCGGTGGAGAGCTGGGTAGGCGACCCCGAAGAGATGTTGACTGTCGGTCTGCTGCACAACGTAGGCGACCTCGCCTCGGCGTCTTTGTTTCCCAGGGAGTATCAGAACGTCGAGCGCCAGGCCCGCGAGATGACAAGAGTGGAGGCCGAGAAGGCGGTCTTTGGCGTCGACTGCGGGACGGTAGGGCGTTGGCTGCTCGACGGTTGGTCGTTTCCGCCGATCTACGGCGCGGCCAGTCGCTATTGGAGAACCCCGCTAGCCCATGACGGAGGGAACCATCTCAGTCAACGCCTCTGCGTCGTCCACGCGGCGGTCCGGATCGCGAGGGCTCTCGCCGAGGGCCGGTCGCCCGAGGATGCGTTTACTTCGGTCGACCCCACGGTGACCAAAGAGTTGGAGCTACGCCCGGAAATGGTGGAATCGCTCTATGAGAAGGTGCCGGAACGGATACAGCAAGTGCGCAGGATCACGACTGCCTAGGCGACCTCAGCCAGAGTTCTCTTACCCTCACAAGCGTTCAGGCGAACGCGTACGAGCGTGCCCGCGGAAAGCGTCTTCCGAGGAATGCTCACGGGAATATAGTTGTCGGTTAGCGCGCGGGTGTCTTCCCCATCTCGCTGATCGAGCGTGACCGCGTCGAATTCTTCGCCGACTAAGCTGCTTCGGAACGCCAGGTTCTTCTCAGCTACAAGTTCACGCAAGATTCGATTGCGTTGCTTCTTGACGGACTTCGGGGGCTCCGCCGGCATCTCGCTCGCTTCGGTGCCCGGCCGCGATGAGTAGCTGAACACGTGCAGATAAGTGAACGGCATCTCGGCGATGAACCGGCGTGTCTCCTCGAACTCCGCGTCCGTCTCACTGGGGAAGCCAACCATCACGTCGGCGCCGATCGACGCGGCAGGCATCAGCGCACGAGCCTTCTCGATACGGGTTGCATAGTGGCGCGCCCGGTAGCGTCGTCGCATCCTCTTAAGAACCGTGTCCGAAGCCGATTGCAGCGGGATATGAACATGCTTCGCAATGCGCTCGGTCGAGGCGACAAGGTGAAGCAGGTCCTCCGTCCAGTCCATCGGTTCGATCGAGCTGAGGCGCAGCTTCGAGATCTCCGTTTCCGCAAGCACGCTACGGAGCAGATACGGCAACCGTGGCCGTCCGGGAAGGTCGCGGCCCCAGCGTCCCAAGTTGATTCCGGTGAGCACAACCTCGCTATAGCGCTCAGCGAGCCCCGCGATCTGCTCGATAACCGACTCCACCACGGCGCTTCGGCTATTGCCGCGCACCGAGGGGATCACGCAGAAGCTACAGCGATTCCCGCAGCCATCTTGAATCTTAAGGTTCGGGCGGGTCCGGTCCGGTCCCGCTTCAAGTACGGGCGCCGAAAGGAATTGTTGCTGATCGAAGATATTCCCGACCAAGGTTCCCCCGAGGTTGATTTCCCCGTGGTACGCCGCCTGAGCCGATGTGGCCGAGGCAGACGGCGTGACAAGTGTCAGTGAGTCAGCGGTCGGCGCTACCACGTCGCCGATCAAAGTCTTGTGCGAATTCCCGACCACCCATTTGACGCCGGGCAGTTTCGCAAGCTCTTCGGGACGCCGCTGCGCATAGCAGCCCGTCACCAGAATCTCAGCGTCCGGATTCTCCCGGTGGACGCGTCGCACTGACTGCCGCGCGTCCTGGTCCGCCTCGGACGTAACCGTACAAGTGTTGATGACAACCACGTCCGCAGGACCCGAAGCCGATTCCAAGCCACGGCTCCGCAAGTCATCGGCAATCGCCGCGCCATCAGCTTGCGAGGCGCGACAGCCGAAGCTCTTTACGGAAAACTTCTTTGCTGGAGATCGCGGGCGGGTTTGCATGAGGAACTCGCCCCAAACGGTCAGAATAGAATCGGGCGGAGAAACCTGCCCGGAGGGCGGGAGACGGGAGAACTAGCGGTGGTCGCGCCGCATCTTCTTGCGATTCCGTTTGCGCGCGAGCGCCTGCTTGACGCGTTTCTTCTCGCCCGGCTTCAAGTAGTAGGAGTGCCGCTTCACCTCTTTGATGATGTCTTCCTGCTGCACTTTTCTCTTGAAACGCCGCAGCGCGCCGTCAATCGACTCGCCTTCTTGTATATAGACTTCAGCCACGCACCATACCTCCGGTAGAGAGAAACAACCTAAGAATGCCGATCTGTGAGGACTAGGGAAACCGACAACCCCTCATCGAATTGTACCCTACAGTCCCTTCAGGGGCCACCCCGCAACCCCATTGGTACGATGAATGCAACCTTCCCATTAGCCATGCAAACGCCGCATCCCGCCATCAGCAAGGTCTTGACCGTCATGCTGGCGGGCGGTGCCGGCGAGCGCTTGTTTCCGCTCACCAAGGACATTGCCAAGCCCGCCGTGCCCTTCGGCGGTGTCTATCGCATCATCGACATCACGCTGTCGAATTCCATCAATTCCGGCCTGCGGAAGATCTACATCCTCACCCAGTACAAGGCGATCACACTCAATCGCCACATCCGCCAAGCCTGGAACGTCGTTTCGCCCGAGTTGGGCGAGTTCATCGAGATCCTCCCTCCCGCCAAGCGCACCGGCGAAACCTGGTACCTCGGCACAGCCGATGCCGTCTATCAGAACGCCCAAAGTATCGAAGCGGAAGAGATCCCCTACACCCTCATCGCCGCCGCCGACCACGTCTACAAAACCAACTACGCGCACATGCTCGAGCAGCACCTCAAGCTCGACGCCGAAGTGACCGTTGCCACCACCCAAGTTACGCCCCAAGATGCCCGGCGGCTGGGCGTCGTCGATATCGGCGAGGACCTGCGCGTCAAGGGATTCGAGGAGAAACCGCAACACAACCATCCGGTCCGCTCGCGCTTCAACCCCGAGATGTGTAGCGGGTCGATGGGCGTTTATCTCTTCAATACTGACTTCTTGCTCTGGGCCCTGCGCGAAGACCACGACGCGAAAGGCTCGAAGCACGATTTCGGCGGCGACATCCTGCCGCACCTCGTCGAGCAAGGCCGCCGCGTCTACGCCTACGACTTCGTCGACGAGAACAAGAAACAGGACGTTCCTTACTGGCGCGACATCGGCACGCTCGACGCCTACTACGAGGCGAATATGGACCTCGTATCCGTGTCGCCCATCTTCAACCTCTACGACGAGAACTGGCCGATCCGCACCTATCAGCCACAGTTCCCGCCCGCCAAGTTCGTATTCGCCGAAGAGGGTCGCCGCATGGGCGTCAGCATCAACTCAATGCTCTCCAGCGGTTGCATCATCTCCGGCGGCCGCGTCGTGAACAGCATTCTCTCGCCCGGTGTCCGCGTCAACAGCTACTCAGAGGTCGAAAGCTCACTCGTCTTCCCCAACGCCGAAATCGGCCGCCACAGCCGCATCCGCCGGACGATCGTCGACCAGGACATTCTGCTCCCGGAACGCAGCGAAATCGGCTTCGATCTAGAGACGGACCGCAAACGAGGCCACTTCGTCACCGAATCCGGCATCGTCGTCGTCCACGCCGACTCCCCCGGCGTAGAACTCCTCCGTCGCCCCCGCTAACCCATCCCGACCCTTACAGAAGCAACAGAGCCGCGGCAGTTGTGAAATGCCGGCGGCTATTGCTTCGATGCCATGCGGATGACGGGGGCTAGGAGGTTGTCTACCGGGGCGTAGTCGTCGGTGAGGACGAGATTGTCGGAGCGGCGGCGCAGGGTGGCCAATTGCTCGGGGTCGAGGACCATGCCCATGGCGGAGCCGGTGTGGAGTTCAGCGAGGTCGAGGGGGCGTCCCGCGGCGACGACGATGAACGTGTCGCGGTCGTCTTCATCGGATGGCCCGGCGAGCGAGCTCGAAATGGCGTAGACGTGCGGAAAGCTTGCTTCCAGTGTGTTGATCATCGCGCCGATAAAACGGCCGGAGCGGTAGACGTCGATCACGTTGGCGAGCAGCACGCCTTCGGGCGTCATGAGCTGCCGTAGCTTCTCGTTGAAGTCTTTCGTCGTCAGGTGGAAGGGCGGCGAATAGTGATTAAAGGCGTCGGAATAGACCAGGTCAAAACGCCGGTCGGGCGCGTCGTCACTTCGCTCAAGAACATCCTCGACATGGTTGCGCGCGTCGAGGTTGAAAATGCGCATGGGTGTATCGGTGGCGAGTCCAAAGGCCTCGTGGGCCGCGCGGGTGACTTCCGGGTCGATCTCGGCAACTTCGAGATAGCTTCCGGGCCAGCGGCGTTGGATCCAGCGCGGAAAGACGAATCCGCCGCCGCCGAGTGACAGCGCCCGCAGTTGGCGGTTTTCGGGCCAATCCTTGACGGCGGCGCGCGTCACGGCGGCATAGATCTGTTCATACTCATAGATCAGCTCGTCGGGGTCGTCCATGTTGACGTAAGCGTGGATCAGAAAGTCGAGCGTCATCGAACGCACGCCGGGCAGTTCGTCGTCGTCCTCGACGGTGATCATCGAGTACTGCGTTTCTTCCTGGAAGTGAATCCATTCGCTCTGGTGAGGGCGCAGGCCGAGCCGCTCGCCGACGATGCGGGCCTGCTCGAACGGACCGATCATCGCGACGAACGAAGCGCCGACGACGCCGGTCCAAAGAAAGGGTAGTAGCGAGCGGGCCCCGAACATCAGCGCCATCGCGAGCAGAATGGCGGACACGCTGAGCAGAACCGCGACCGTGCCGATTTCGGCGATCAGATAGTATCCCGTGAAGAAGGTGCCGACGATGCTGCCGACCGCGCCCCATGAGTAGACGCTGCCGACGGTTCGGCCGGTCTCGCGGCCGAGGTCGAGCGCCATCTTGGCCGCGACGGGGCCGATCGTCCCGAGCAATGCCGACGGCAGGAAAAACACCAGAAAGACGTGGCCGAAGATCCGCAGGGCCCACTCCTGATCGCGAAGCAGCATCCAGTTGCCGGCGCGGACGTTGAGCATCGGGATGAGCAGGCAGGTCGCCGAAGCGATGAGAAACAGTGACGCCAAGGCCTGTGCTGGCCGGTAGCGGTCCGCCAAACGTCCACCGAGATAGTTGCCGACGGCGATGCCCGCCAGGACGATTCCAATGACGGATGTCCAGGTATAGAGCGAGCTGCCGACGTAGCGGGCGATCAGCCGCCCGGCCACGAGCTCGACGACCATGATGCAGAGGCTCGAAACGAAGACGGTGAAATTGGGGAGGATCCAAACCCAAACGCTTGCCGGCGGCGGTGGCTCGACGCCTTCCGTGGTTACTGGATCGGAAACACTTGCCATTGGCGGATTCTCTTGAGGCGTGGGGGCCGGTGTTTAGGCCGCCGCTAGGTGCGACGTATTCTAGCGCTCGGAGGTAACACGGCGATAGGTATCGAGCACTTTCTGGGCCGTGTCGTCCCAACTGTAGCTTTCAGCCTGGCGGCGCCCCCGGAAACCCAGGTCGCGCCGGAAGTCATCGTCGAGTAGCACCTGACGCAGACCGCGAGCGATATCGAACACATTCTGCGGCTTGACCAACACGGCGGCGTCGCCGACGACCTCGGGCATCGATGACAGGTTCGATGTGATGACGGGTGTGCCGTGCGCCATCGCTTCGAGCGGTGGGAGCCCGAAGCCCTCGTAGAGAGACGGAAACAGGAACGCGGTGGCCGAAGCGTAGAAAACACGCAGGGTATCCACGGATACAAAACCGAGGAATCGTACCGAGGACTGGATGCCCGCCCGCATGACCGAGTGGCGCAACTCAGGCAGCGCGGACAACTCGTCGCCGATGATGATCAGCCGTAGGTTGGCGTAGCGGGGATGGTTCTCCAACTCTGACTTCACGACGGCAAAAGCTTCGATCAGGCGTGGGAGGTTCTTGTGAACCTGGATACGGCCTGCGTATAACACGAAGGGGTCGGTGACCTGATAGCGGGCGAGGATTCGTTCGCGCTCTTCGTCGCTGACGGGCTGCGCGACTCCGCTATCGACGGCGTCGGGTATGACTTCGAACTTCTCGACGGGTAGGCCGAGGCGTCGGACGGCGTCCCGCTTGGTGGCTTGGGAAACGGCCATCACGCGGGTGGCATTGCGTAGGCCGTGAATCAAGACATGCCGGTCAAGGGCTTTCACCCAGGCCGACGAAGCACGAGGGAATAGGATGCTATTGAGGTCGTGGAGAGTGACGACGTAGGGCGAGGGAAGGAAGTAGGGTATCCAGCGGTGAGGCATGTGGAAGACGTCGAGTCCTAACCGCCGGACGACGGCTCCCAGTCCCAAATGGCTTTGCCATGCGTCGTAGGGTCGCGGGTAAATGTGTGAGCTGAAGTTCGCGGGCAGTTCTCCGAGGTCTTCGAAGTGACCGGGTTGACCGACAAGGATATACCGTTCGTCGGGGCCGACACGGGTTAGCGCCAGAATCAGGTTTCGAATGTAGGTTCCTACTCCGAAGTCGCCGCTGCGGCGGATGTCGATTCCGATGAGCACTGGATGCCTGACCGTTGAGTCGAGGATGCTGCGAACCCGCTCAAAGGCAGGTCAGCAGGCCCTTGCATGTTACACTAAGCCGACTTTGCCCTGCCATTTCGGGGCCGTTTCGGGTCTTTTCAGTACGACCTGTTGAGTGCGCCTTCCGGGCCTGCTCCTCCCTTTTCCGTCAACATCATAGGACGCGGTAGAGACAATTATGCGCTGGAGCAAGCTATTTATTCCGACGCTTCGCGAGACCCCGGCTGAAGCCGAAGTCGTGAGCCATCAACTGCTGCTGCGGGCGGGCTATGTCCGGCAGCTTGCGGCGGGCCTGTACAGCTATCTGTTTCTAGCGCGGCGCTCGTTGCTCAAGATCGAACGGATCATTCGAGAAGAGATGGACGGGATCGGCGCACAGGAGATGTTTCTGCCCGAGCTGCATCCGGCTGATGTTTGGCAGAAGAGTGGCCGCTGGGATGCGATTGGTCACGATATGTTCCGGCTGCAAGACCGTTGGGGCCGCGAGCTTTGCCTCGGCATGACGGAAGAAGAGGTGATGACCTCAATCGCGGTCGGCGAGTTGCGCAGCTACAAGCAGTTGCCGCAGCTTTGGTATCAGATCCAGGCGAAGTTTCGCGACGAGCCGCGTCCGAAATCGGGGTTGATGCGCGTCCGGCGCTTCACGATGAAGGACTCGTACTCCTTCGACTTGAACGCCGATGGGTTGGATGTCAGCTACAAGAAGCACCATGCGGCCTATTGCCGTATCTTTGATCGTTGCGGACTGAACTATATCCCGGTCGAAGCGCACTCCGGGGCGATGGGCGGTAGTCAGTCGCACGAGTTCTCAGCGCCTTCCGACGCGGGTGAAGACGTCATCGCGATCTGTGACGGCTGCGGGTATGCGGCGAACCTTGAGAAGGCTCGGTCGGTGGCGCGGCCCCCCGCTCAGCCAGATTCGACGGAAGAGCTTCCGCCAGAGGAATTCCACACGCCCGGCAAGAAGACGATTGCCGAAGTGGCCGAGTTTGACGGGGCTCCGGATACGTCGCACATCAAGAGCCTCGTGATGGCGGCGGACGGTAAGCCGTACCTGATCGTGCTGCGGGGCGACCATTCGCTGAACGAGGCGAAACTCGGGTCGGTCATCGAAGCGAAGGAAGTAAGAGCGGCGCACGCCGAGGAGATCCGTGAGTGGTTTGGCGCGGACGCCGGCTCGCTAGGCCCGGTGGATATCATGGGCCTCACGATTCTGACCGACGAGGCGCTCGAGGGCCGCCGTGACTTGATCGCCGGGGCCAACCGAGACGACTATCATCTGCGTCACGTGATGCCCGGTCGCGATTTTGAAGCCAACTTCGTCGACGTTCGCGAAGTGGCCGAAGGCGACGCCTGTGTGGATTGCGGCAAGCCCATCGCGTTGCGAAAGTGTATTGAGATCGGCCACATCTTCAAACTCGGCTACCGCTACGCGGAGTCGATGGGGCTGCGGGTACTGGACCCGAACGGCAAGGAAGTGACGCCGATCATGGGGTCGTACGGTATCGGGCTGGAGCGCATCTTGACCGCTGTGATTGAGCAGAACCACGACGACGGGGGCATGATGTTACCGGCCTCGATTGCTCCGTTCGAGGCGATTATTACTCCGGTGAATCTCAAGAACGACGACCAGCGTGAGGCCGCGGAGAAGCTCTACGAGGATTGCCGGCGGCGCGGCATCGACATCGTCTTGGACGACAGAAGTGAACGCGCCGGCGTGAAGTTCTCCGACGCCGAGTTGGTCGGCATCCCCTACCGTTTGACGGTCGGCAGGAAGGTTTCCGATGGAATTGTGGAACTTGTCGTTCGGTCGACACGTCAAACGACCGATGTTAGACTTGAAGTAGCCTCGGAACGGCTCGCCGAGCTATTGCAGCAGGCGGTTGATCCAAGCACTTCCGCATGATGATGCTCCGGGAAAACAGACCCGGAGGCCCGAACCCGCAGGGCGCTCCCACGAATTTGAACGTGCGCACCAAGCCGCAGCTCGACGAAGTGGCGTCCAACAGATTTCCTGGGCTTGGCGGTGCGCGAATCAGGTGACAGGATGGCCGCGGGAAAGCTTGTAGTTCGATCACGAATCTTGGGCCGGCTGATCTGGCTCGTAAAGAGTCCTGTCGGCAAAGTGCTGCTGGCCGTTTGTCTCGTCGCGGCCATCGCGGCCGGGGTGGTCTTCAACCACTTCTACTGGGAATATGCGAAGATCATCGACGCCAAGCTGCAAGGCGGCCCTTTCAATCAAACCTCAAAGATTCTCGCCGCGCCTGACCCGGTTTTTGTCGGCGAGGAAATGTCGATTGGCGATGTGGTCTCGCATCTGCGCGAGGCGGGGTATTCGGAGTCGCGACACAACCCGGTCGGGCACTTTAGCGTCAAGCCTGACGCGATCGAGGTGTACCCCGGAGCGCTCTCGTACTTTATTCAGGAACCCGCGGTTCTGTACTTCGACGAAGGGAAGATTACGCGGATCGTTTCTCTTAACGACAACAACCCACAGAACGCCTACGAACTTGAGCCGACCCTGGTCACGAACGTGTCGGATCAAGATCGCTCGAAGCGCCGGCTCGTGTCCTACGAGGATATCCCCGCGGTCTTGCGTAACGCCATCATCGCGATCGAGGACCACCGCTTTTTCAGTCATTCGGGAATCGACCTGATTCGCACAACCCGAGCGGCTATTGACGGGGTGATCGAATGGCGTCGGCCGCGCGGAACTTCGACGCTCACACAGCAGTTGGCTCGCCAGTTCTTCCTGAAATCGGAGCAGACCTACAAGCGCAAGATCGAGGAGTTGATGATCTCGCTCCAACTGGAAAGCCGACTCACGAAAGAGCAGATTCTGGAGTTCTATGCGAACCAGATTCCACTGGGTCGGCGCGGCAGCTTCAATGTGATGGGGATGGGAGAGGCGGCGGAGGCCTATTTCGACAAGGATATCCGCGCACTGGAGTTGCACGAAGCGGCGATGCTGGCCGGACTCGTCCAGCGACCGAGTTATCTCAACCCGTATCGTCATCCCGAGCGCGCCAAGAACCGCCGGAATACGGTCTTGCGGGCGATGCTGCGAGAGCAGTACATCACCGAGGACGAATACCGAACGGCCGTGGCGGCGGAGATTGAACTAGCGCATGGCAAGATCGAGTACAAGAACGCGCCGTATTTCGTCGATTTGGTCAATCGCGGTTTGCGGGATCACTTTGGCACCGAAGAACTGATCACCGAGTCGTACCGCGTTTACACGGCGCTCGACATGCAGCTTCAGGAAGCAGCCGTCGAAGCGATTCGCGTGACCATGGTCGATGTCGACGAAAAGGTAGAACGGCAGCACAAGCGAGGCAAGTACGCCAGGTTCGGTTATCCAACCAGTGGCCCGGCTCCCCGCGCCCAGGCGGCGCTCGTCGCGATCGACCCGAAGACGGGTGAAGTGAAGGCCATCGTTGGCGGACGCAACTATGGCGAAAGCCAGCTGAACCGCGTGTTGGCATATCGCCAGCCGGGATCGGCCTTCAAGCCGTTTGTTTATGCGGCCGCGATCGATACCGCACTGGTGCACGAGGACGATCCGTTTACGCCGACCACGCGGGAAGTATTGACACCGATTTCCACCATTGATGACGTCCCCACGACATTTTGGTGGGACGACAAACCTTACGAGCCGGCGAACTTCTCGAACAAGATCTATGGCATGGTGACGATGCGAACCGCCTTGATCAAATCGATGAATATCTCGACAGTCAAGCTGGCGGAAATGGCTGGGTTCGAGCGCGTGAGCGACATCGCGAAGCGCGCCGGGCTGGGTGAAAACATCAAGGCTACCCCCGCTATCGCGCTGGGAGCCTACGAGGTGACGCCGCTCGATATCGCTGCTGCGTACACGATTTTCGCGAATGGTGGTAAGCGAATGGCGCCCTATTTCATTCGGTCCGTGGCGGACCAGAACGGGAATGTGCTACTGCAGAACCGGCCTCAGGAAGAGGAAGTGCTGGATCCGCGTGTGGCCTACATCGTGACCCACATGCTTGAGGACGTCATTCGCAAAGGCACGGCGGTTCGTGTGCGGGCAATGGGATTCACTGAACCCGCCGCGGGCAAGACCGGTACGGATGACGACGGCTGGTTCGCCGGCTATACGTCAAACCTGGTGTGTGTTGCCTGGGTAGGTTTTGACGACAACACGGACCTCGCTCTCGAAGGCGCGCACTCGGCGCTGCCGATCTGGACGGAGTTCATGAAGCGAGCGCATGCTCTGCGCGAATACCGCAACCCGGAACCTTTCAAGGCCGTGGATGGCATCGTCACGGCGGAGATCGATCCGGTGACGTACGAGCTGGGAACCTACTCCTGCCCCAAGCGAACGACGGAAGTCTTCATCGCCGGTACGCAACCGAATCGCTACTGCAGCCTGCATGGCGGCCAGGGACGTCAGTTGCTGTTGGCGACCAATGTGGCGGGTTGGGATACCTCGTCGAAGCCGGTCGCCGACAAGGGAGAAGCCGAGACGGCGGCTACCGATGAAGAACTGGAAGAGTCGCCGCCCATTACGATCCCCGTTCTGGACCCGTCCACCCAAACGGGAGAGCTAGACGAGGACGGGCAACCGAAGAAGAAAAAAGGTTTCTTTGGGCGTATGCTTGACGTCTTCAAGTAAGTCACACTTTGAAAGTAAACTTCCTTTCCGCTGAGAACGCCTAATGAAAACTCCCTGGGGTGACGTCGCTGTCAGAGACGCGCACGCGCATTTGTTTTCGCGCAACTTCTTTCGTATTCTTGCTTCGCAGCAGGCCGGACCGTCCGCTGAGAACCCGGAGCAGCAGGTCGTGCAACAACTCGGCTGGGGCCTTCCCCCCGATGACACCGCCCAACTTGCGGCCCAGTGGGTTGAAGAGCTCGATCGGCACGGAGTCGACCAGATCTGCCTGATGGCGAGCCTGCCGGGCGATGAGCAGTCGGCGGCCGACGCGGCCAGAGCCTTCCCTGATCGCATCCACGGCTACTTCATGTTGAACCCGCTGGCGCCGGATGCACCGAATCGTGCTCGCGACGCGGTTGAGAAGCAGGGCCTCAAAGGGATCTGCCTGTTTCCAGCGATGAACCGTTTCTCAGTTCAAGACGACGCTCTCAAACCAATCTACGAGTTAGCGGCGGATCGCCCGGCGGTGGTGTTCGTTCACATGGGCGTGTTGACGGTTGGGGTCCGAAAGAAGCTGGGCCTGCCGTCGAAGTTCGACATGAGCTTCTCGAACCCGATTGACCTGCATCGCGTGGCGCTGGAGAACCCTTCCGTCAACTTTGTGATCCCTCACTTTGGCGCGGGATACTTCCGCGAGGTCTTGATGCTGGGGGATCTCGCTCCGAACGTGTACCTCGATACATCGAGCTCCAACTCGTGGGTGAAATACCTGACGCCCGAGATGGACCTGAAGGAAGTATTCGGCCGAACGCTCGAGATCTACGGTGCCCGACGGTTGCTGTTTGGCTCGGATTCGTCGTTCTTCCCGCGCGGCTGGAACGCCGCCGTGCTGGAAGTGCAGATGAAGATTCTCGAAGAACTCGGGGTGACGGCCGAGGACGCACAGGCCATCCTGGGAGGCAACCTGAAACGGCTGTTGAGCTAGCAGCCCATGCCCAAAAGTGGATGGCGCCTCTTCGGTGACTGCTACCTTTTTTCGCCCGCTGCAATATCAACAACTTGCCAACATGCCGCGGCGAAAATGGGCTGGCTGTCACCAACAGCACATTTCTGACACGGGTTACTAGGGCTTCACGACTTCGAGATCTGTCGCGTCACCGACTTTGAGTTCGCCGGCTACTCGGCGGAGCCCGTTGATCGTTTCGTTGTTGAGCGGGATACCGTATTCCCGATAGTCTTTCTCGGTTTCGGCTTCGAGGCCGCCGGGCGCGTAGAGCCTCTCGCCTCCCTCCATGCGGCGGCTGTCGTGGATCTGCCGGATCAGTGAGTCTAGGCGCGACTTGAAAGTGTCCGGGTCTTCGAACGCGGGGATGTTGATGGCAAGGAAGAAGTGGCCGTCGTGGCCTGCCTTCGGGCCATCGATCATGTTGCCGAGCTCGTCACCGTAGCTCGCTCCCGACAACAGCGACGACAGCACTCCGGTCACCACCGCCAGCCCGACGCCTTTGTAGCCGCCGATGGGCTGCAGCAGGCCCTCGATGGCTTTGCCGGCGTCAGTCGTGGGTTTACCGTTGACGTCGAATGCCCAACCCGGCGGAATCGAGAGGCCCTTCTGCTCGTAGACGCGGATCTTGCCGTGCGAGGAACCGCCGAAAGCGGCGTCGAGCACGATGTCGGGTTCGTCGCCGGCCGGGATTGCCACGGCGAGCGGATTGATCCCGACGATCTTGTCGATGCCGCCCCAAGGAGCCATGGTGGGGAGAGCGTTGGTAGCGGCCCATCCGATCATGTCGTGAGGCAGGGCCTGCATCGCGTAGTAGGCCATCGCGCCGCAATGGTTGCTGCCGCGCACGGTGGCGATCGCAACGTTGGTTGTGCGTGCCCGCTCAACGGCTCTCTCCATGGCAAAGTGAGCACCGATTTGCCCCATTGCGTTGTCGCCGTCGATGACGAGAGCAGCGGCCGAGTCTTTGACGAGCCTTGGGCGGCCCCTCGGATTCACGTCGCCCTGGAGTTTCTTGACGTACTCCGGTACGCGCAGAACGCCGTGCGAGTGGACGCCCCGGAGGTCGGTGTGGGCGAGAGTTCGCGCCAGCAGTCCGGCGTCGCGCTCCGACATGCCGCAGCGGGTGAAGATGGCGGCGACTAGCGAACGGAGAGATCCGTAGGAGATGCGTTCTTCTTTTTCAGTAGCGGGATAGGCGGACATAGCTACCGGATTCTAGCGAATGTTCCGGCCCAAATCGTGTTCCGGGTCTGACCCTACAATGAGTCCCGTCGGCAACTATGAATCCGCATCTGGCTCGCATCCGCATCTTCCCCTTCAAATCCCTCGACGGACAAGACGTCGCCGAGGCTGCCGTGCTGCGCTCGGGAGCACTAGTGCATGACCGGGAATACTGCTTCGTTGATAAGAAGGGTGCCTTCGTCAACGGCAAGGAGGTTGGCGAGAAGATCATCGGGATTCGTTCGGTGTTCGACTTCGGCTTTGGGCAGGTGACGCTTGCCGATCACACCGGCGCGACGACGTTCTTTCCCCACCGCGAGCATGAACGGATCGAAGCATGGGTGAGTGAGCGCGTGGGCGTCCCGGTGCGTTTGCAACACAACGCGGACGGCGGCTTCCCAGACGATACCGACGCATCTGGCCCGACGATCGTGAGCACGGCGTCGCTGGAGGCCGTCGCGTCTTGGTTCGACCTAACTCTCGAAGAAACGCGCCGACGTTTTCGGGCCAATCTCGAAGTTACCGGGGTCCCCGCCTTTTGGGAAGATCGTCTGTTTGGTCCCGAGGGCGAGACGGGACGGTTTCGCATCGGCGACGTCTGGGTCGAGGGTGTTAACCCTTGCCAGCGATGCACCGTGCCGGGAAGAGACTCGGAAAGCGGCGAGGTCAAGCCAAGCGACTTCGCGAAAAGCTTTGCCGAGAAACGCCGCGAGGCGCTTCCGGCCTGGGCCGAGCCGAGCCGGTTTGACCACTACTACCGGTTTGCGGTGAACACCCGGATTCCAGATTCAGAGGCTGGGAAGGTTCTAGAGGTTGGGGACCGTGTCGATATCGCCGGGTGACGGTGAAAGGCGTTTCTCGCAAAGGCGCTAAGTACCGCGGAGCTCGCTAAGGAAAACCAATAGATCAGGGGTCCTCATCCTCCGAGTAGTCGAAGACATCAAGTAGCAACTCACATCGGAGCTCACTGAGTTTCTCGAGCGTCGGGAGCTTGAAGTCGTATACAGGACGATCATGATGGATCGAGATGTTGCATGCCATCGTTGGTGCAAGGTCGTGCTCGAGACAGTAGCTCACGATGGATTGCCGTCTGGGCCAAAGCGAGTCAAGCAGTTCTGATACAACCGCGTCTGTGCTGTACACCCATCGACGCACGTCTAGAGACCAAGAGCCCGTCTTCCTACGAAGCTGCTTCGGGCCGACGCTCCAAGTCTCACCCTTCCTATAGGCTGTCGTCGGTTGGAGGCCGATCGCATCGGTGACGGCCACTGGATCGAGATCTTCAGAGGACAGCCAAAAGAAGGCGGTGATCCGTGGTTCGATTCTGTTGGTATCAAGCACTTGCTGCCTTTCGTTCTAATCTGACCGTTCGGGATTTCGATCATCGCCTAAAATGAGGGTTCTGTTCGTTTCCTTCCCTCTCGATGCTTGATCATATTACCGTTCGTGGTGCCCGCCAGCATAACCTTAAGAACGTCAGTGTCGAGATTCCGCGCGACAGCCTGACGGTGATTACCGGCCTGTCAGGCTCGGGTAAGTCGTCCCTTGCTTTCGACACGATCTACGCCGAAGGCCAGCGCCGATACGTCGAAACTCTTTCGCCCTATGCGCGCCAGTTTCTCGACCAGATGGAACGCCCCGACGTTGATTCGATCGAGGGCCTGAGCCCAGCGCTCTCGATCGAACAAAAGACGACGAGCCGCAGCCCGCGCTCGACAGTCGGAACGATCACCGAGATTTACGATTACCTACGGCTTCTCTACGCCTCGGTTGGGACGCCGCATTGTCCGAATTGCGATATCCCGATTCGCCGCCAGACGGCCGAACAGATTGCCGCGCGCATTCTCGAAGAACAACCGGGCCGCAAGATTATGATCCTCGCCCCGATCATTCGCGGGCGCAAGGGCGAGTACAAGAAAGAGTTCGATCGCCTCGCGCGACTCGGATTTCTGAAAGCGCGCGTTGACGGCGAACTGGTTTCACTCGACGACAACATTCACCTCGACCGCCGCCGCAATCACACGATTGAGGTCGTCGTCGACCGGATCACGGTGCGCGAAGGCCAGGAGAAACGACTCGAAAACTCGATTCAGACGGCCACGAAAATGGCCGAGGGCCTCGTTGTCGTGGTGGAAATCGGCGGGGACGAAAAGCTGTACTCCGAGAAACTCGCTTGCACCGAATGCGGAGCGAATGTACCGGCGATCGAACCGCGCTCGTTCTCGTTCAATAGCCCTTATGGCGCATGCGAGACATGCAACGGGCTCGGGAACCGCTGGGTGTTTGACCCCGACAAAGTGATCGCTGACGCCGCCAAGCCTTTGCTGGACGGAGGTATCACATCCGGCCTGCTTCCCCCTCGCGTCGAACGGGGTTTGGCGGCGGGAGCGAAGAAGCTCCGTGTGCCGCTCAAGAAATCGTTTAAAGAACTCACTCCTGAACAGCGGAAAGGGTTGCTGTTCGGCGAAGAGAATCCTGACGGAGGCAAGGCCCGCGATACATTCAAAGGGCTGCTTGGCCTACTGGATGAGTGGCACACCTCGTTCGCGACCGAGAATTTCCGTTCCTGGCTGACACGGTTTATGTCGGCTGCGCCATGCACGGCCTGCAATGGTCATCGCCTTCGGCGCGCAAGCCTGGCGGTCCGTCTCGCTGAACTCTCAATCGCCGACTTTGCCAGACTTCCCGTGCGCAAGGCGTTGGAAGTCGCCAAGAACCTCAAGCTCAACGAGCGCGACAAACAGGTGGCGGGCCGGATTGTCGAGGAGGTGCAACGGCGCATCAAGTTCTTGCTTGAAGTGGGTCTCGACTACTTGAGTCTTGACCGTTCGGCCGCGACACTCTCCGGCGGCGAGGCGCAGCGCGTAAGGCTTGCGACGCAGATCGGATCGGAGTTGCGGGGCGTCCTCTACGTGCTCGACGAACCGTCGATTGGACTCCACGCCCGCGACAATGACCGCCTTCTCGAGACCTTAGGGAAACTGCGTGATCTGGGCAATACGATTATCGTTGTCGAACACGACTTCGACACGATCCAACGCGCCGACTATGTTGTCGACCTCGGCATCGGTGCCGGCCGCCTAGGCGGTGACCTGGTTGCGCACGGAACACCGAAACAGGTGGCGGAGACGAAAGGCTCTCTAACCGGCCAATACCTGAGCGGTCGCAAGATCGTCCCGATGCCGTTTGAGCGCCGCGCTCCCGACAAGGAAGCGCTCACCGTTCGCGGCGCCCGCGAGCACAACCTGCGCGACATTGACGTCAAGTTCCCGTTGGGCCGCTTCATCGTTGTGACGGGCGTCTCGGGTAGCGGTAAGTCAACGCTGGTGAACGACATCCTCTACCCGGCGCTGGCCCGCAAGATCAACCGATCGACAGTCGTTCCGGGGGCGCACAAAGACATTGATGGGATGGAGCACGTCGACAAAGTCATCCGCATCGACCAGTCAGCGATTGGCCGTACGCCGCGCTCCAACCCGGCGACCTACACCGGGGTGTTCACACCGATTCGCGCCCTCTATGCGATGTTGCCGGAGTCGCGCGCGCGCGGCTATGCGCAGGGGCGGTTCAGCTTCAACGTCAAAGGCGGGCGCTGTGAGGCCTGCCAGGGCGATGGGCAGATTCGCATCGAGATGAATTTTCTGCCCGACGTCTACGTGACGTGCGACTCATGTCGAGGACGCCGCTACAACCACGAGACCCTACAAGTGAAATACAAGGGATGGTCGATCGCCGATCTGCTTGAGGCCACGGTTGAAGAAGCGACTCCGGTGATGGAGAACTTGCCACAGATCCAGCCAAAGCTCGAAACGCTGCTTGACGTGGGACTCGGCTACATCCACCTGGGGCAATCGTCGACGACTCTTTCCGGCGGCGAAGCACAACGCATCAAGTTGGCAAAGGAATTAAGCAAGCGCCAAACCGGACGCACGCTTTACCTGCTCGATGAGCCCACGACCGGATTGCACTTCGAGGACGTGAAGAAGCTGCTCGAAGTGTTGCATCGTCTGGCCGATCACGGGAACACGGTGATCGTGATTGAGCACAACCTTGACGTCATCAAAGCGGCTGACTGGATTATCGATCTCGGGCCGGAAGGCGGTGAGAGGGGCGGCGAGATTGTCGCCCAGGGTACGCCGGAAGACGTCATGCACTGCGATCGAAGCTATACCGGACAGGCTCTCGCGAAGTTTCTTGCCGTGGCTGAAGGGCTTCCGGCGGCTCGTAGCGCCTGAGCGCCCAACACCTCCTCGACCACACGCAAGACGCTATCACGCACAAACCACCACCCACAGAGCCCCGACCGCCAGGGAGGCGGTTTGGCCGACACCGTTGCCAGGGCCTGGGACAGTTGGAGAACCAACCTTCGTTCCTACGCGGATTCGCCAACATGGAGGTCGTTCAAGGAGCGCCACCACAACCACGAAACGGCGCCTGCCGAGCACCGAACGCTAGTGAGTGGGTTGAGCCGACACCGTCGCCAGGGCCGCACCGTTCGAAGGCAATCGACAAGTACCTGTGCGTGTTCCCGCGGTCAGTGTCGAAGACCCGGTATCGGGCTCCGGGCATCGAGCTCTGTCCCTCAAAAAGCCACCCTCCTCGCCCCCTCTGTAAACCTACAAATTGGGTTCGATCAGCAAAACACAGCCCCCGGCCCTATTTCCCAGTTTCCAGGCCTCCCCAGAATCACGGTCACGGCGAAAGCATCACGCTATCTCACGCATAATCATACACTTGCGTTCCGGCAGCCTTCCGAAAACACCCTTCTCGGGTTACAACGGGACCAGGAAATACCCAAAAATCCATGTTGCAAAATGATGCACGGAAAACGTTGGAGTGACCAACCCGAGCCCAACGCGAGACCCTTCGACGCAAGAACAGAGCCGCGACAGTAATGGAGCGGGCCCCGCGCCGGAGACGGCCCCCGATCTTTTTCCAGCCCCTTAGGCTGCGTCCAAGGCGCTGTCCTGGCAATCGATGCAATGGCGTGTCCAGGGAATAG
>Ga0302123_10000089_pt1 | contig 66253 bp, 45 predicted proteins | sample CB21_321_MG_FD_203109 | JGI IMG/M metagenome (GOLD analysis project Ga0302123, IMG submission 203109) | Marine microbial communities from Western Arctic Ocean, Canada - CB21_32.1 | ecosystem: Environmental > Aquatic > Marine > Oceanic | place: Canada: Western Arctic Ocean | collected 2017-09-28 | reverse complement strand
AAACTGGGCCACCTCATTGCCCATGATGCTGGTGAATATTGATTTATACGACCAGTACCTGTTCTCAGGGAGGTGCCACGGCTGGAGGGGTACGCTGGTATCGAATTGTTGCTGGCCAGTATCTGCCTCCCAGGGCCCTGAAGATCCTGGCCGCCACTCAGGCCAAGATGTTTGCCCATAGGCAACTGGACCCTGGGTGCTCGCCTGATTCCCCATACTTGCAGGCCAGGTGCTGAGAGTTTCGAGTGCCCCAGTGATGAACCCGTCCGCCAATTGTGCCGGAGCGTGGTCAAACCCAGCAGCATATCGAGGAAGCGGCGACATGGTGAACACGTCTATCGGCTGGTCGTCATTTAACGACTGGGGCAGATTGTTTCTAACAATGCTCGGATCGGTGAACCCTGTAATATCTCCGTCATTGTCCCTGTTTGTGCTCTGCAGGTTATTCCCGGTGACAATCGCTGATGTCGCAACGTTGCCGCCGTAGAACGTGATGTCTCCACTAAAGCTTACCTGTGGCGCGCTAAGGCTATTGTTCTGGATAAGCAGGCTTTGCTTGTCTGCATGCCACTGGGTATTCGGGGAAACCCAGAGACCGGCATTATTTTGGGGCTCGGCCCGGATGTTGCCGCCAGCGGTCTGGTTACCAGTAATTACGCACGGCTGGACAGCTGCAGCGATTCCAAATCCCCTGTTGTTAGAAATCACCGTCATGGAGTAGTTGTTGGATTGTCCGGGGGCCAAAGGAACGTCTGCCGGGTGACCGGCAGTGCCGCCTGATATGCCGGCAAGGTCAAACGCGTTAGTGTCATACCAGCTTGGGGTGATTGCGGGTTCGCCGCCCCCAGGGCTAACGGGGTTGTCAGCAATAAGTTGTCGCGTCGCCGCTGGAGTGGTGTTTTGGTGAGGATCTAACCCACCAATCCCCGGCACCTCTAGAAAATAGCCAGAGAAGTCATTGTCGACCTCCACGTTGTGACCAAAAAACACAGGATTGAAGCTGTTATTCGCTATCAGCGTAGACAGCGCAGCGACATTGACAGCGTGCCCGGGAGAGGAGGTGTAGTTCTCAGTGACCACGCCCTGCGTCACGGTGGACCCATCGCCATAGACTGAGGAGGTCGTAGCAATGGCGCTGAATTTGTTGTTTTCCACTCTGGCGGACGAGGCCAGGACCTTGATGCCTTCCTTGTAAATAAAGCTAACGTGGTTCCCCTGGACAACCGCGTTCTGTTGCCCTTCATAGGACGCCACCGGCATATAGGGGGAGCCTTGTGCTGTACCGTCCGGTCGAGGATCGGCATCATCGGCACCAGCGCCGAGACCGGGCGCATAGTCGGCAAATTGGTCTACCGATGTCGGCGAGGTGTGAACAACAATGCCATTGACCCAGAAGTTAAAGTGCCCCAAGTGGACATCGCGCTGGATAGAGCCCGCCCCATTGATGGGGGTGGCGGGATTGTTTGTACCGAACTGAGGAGGCATGTAATGCGGCTCCCACTGCTTCCTGCCGGTGTCTTTGTCTCCCCCTCCACCTACGGCCGGCAGCTCATTTTCAAGCGAGTGTGTTCTGCCAGTGTAACCCATCGGCAGATGAAGACCGCGCGCGTTGCCGCCCCCGTTTCCGTCGGGGTCGGTGAGGATTTCACATCGTGCAGGGCCGACATAGTGCGTGTTGGTTTCCTGGTTCGCGTTAACGGTTTCCAGCTTCACGACCCGGTACATGCTTTGGTACTCGGTGGCATTTTCAAACACGGGCGAATTTCTATAGGGCTCGTCGAAGAATGGGATCGGGTTAAAGACCCCATCCAGCGGCATTAACGGGATGTTTGTGCCCTCAAGGCCAGCGCTGTTCGAGAAGGCCGCCAACCAGTAGCTTGGTAGCTTTTGCCACGTCATATCAGCGGTAATAACGTTGTTCTCGATCCGAATCTCTTTCGCACAGGCAACATGGATGGCGGAATTAAGCCTGGTCTGCTGATGGCTAGAGGCTGTAGGAATGCTGTGGCACCACGTCCTTAGCTCTGTTGTGGTCGCGTCGGTAGGGTCGGATAAAAAGACATCGGTAAAGCCATACTGAGAGAAGTGGCAGTTCGTTACGCTCACAAACTCGTGCGGGGCCTGGGCGTGCTTGTGCTCCCAATCTCCTGCCGTAAGCTCCGCATTGCTGTTTTTAGCAAACACCTGGCCAGACCCGCCCGCGATGAACACGCCAAAATCAACAAGGCGATTGCCATAGCAGTTATCGATAATGACTCTTCGATAGGTTGGTGTCTCGGCGCTCTCCGTCCACAAGAATCCGCTGCCGCCGGTAAAGCTGACATTACGAATGGTGAGATCGCCTGATTGGCGATTGTGTTCACGTTTCTGTGGACTGGCTTTGGTGATCCCACTGAGCAAGTTGATGTAGTCAGTGTGTAAATCACTCTGGGGCGCGCTAACAAACAAAACAACCCCGGGAGCAACGCCTTCAGTGTACGCGACGGGCTCAAGCCGGCCGTTGTTTTTATTCGTTTCTCCCCAATGACCCGCGAGCGCCAGGTTGTTGCCGTGACCTGCATTTGGACATGGCAGCAGCACTACGTTGCTGTTCACAGAATCAACCGTAGCTACGCGCCAGTTGAACTGAACGTTTTCGATTGTGCAGCTGCGGCCATCAAGATTGATCAAGCCGCCAAAACAGGAAAATGTAACTGTTGGAAGTCCTGGGCTCGTAATCTTGTCGTGCTTAATGCTCCATGCCTGGTGCCCGCCAGCGCCGTCGCTCTCCTGGTACTCTGCAGTTGCATCGTGCTCATAGGGCACACCGCCGCCATGGAATGAGCCGTGACCAATGATGTGTATTCCGTCCGCAGGGAGTGTGACGGGCACGGACTCGACCGTGTCAGACACGATGTGGACCGTATAGCGCCTGCCTGAATAGGTGTCGCTGGATTGTACCGGGCCGCCTGGGTCTGGATTAAGGACTGAGTTAGTCCCTGTCCAGACGGTGTCCTTCGAGTGAACAAGCTCACAGTGCTCAATCAGGGAAAACGCATGACGAAGAGTAGAACAGTGTGCTTCCGCAGCTCCGTACGTGAAGTTCGACCCCTCCCGAAGGTTTAGAAAGTTATGATCTGAGGAGACATGGCCGTAGCTGTTCTTGTCCAGGTTTCCGCCAACATAGATGTCAACCCTTGCGTCTTGTTTGTTGGTGAACTTGCGCAGATCTTTCGAAACGGAAACCGTGCCGGCGGGGCTGGTTCTTACCTCCCATAGGTAGACGCGGCTGTGGCCTACTGCTTCGTCATAGTCTGCCGGGTATGCGGCGGTAATATCACCAGCCTCCATGCCATACTGGTACCCCATTTTACCGTCAGGGCCGATATTGTGTACCCACTCAATATAGAGGAGGACTCTCTTCTCCACCCCGAAGTTCGCGGTGCTATAGTCATGCTCAGCGGCATGCCACCGCGTATTGCCTACTAAGTAAGCGCCCTGTGTAATTGTCGTGGTGGCGCCCGGGATGTGTAAATGGCCGCCGAACATGATGGACGAGCTATTGGCCATGTAGGGCTGGGTCGTGCCCAGGCCAACTCCAGCAGCGTCCATAGATCCAGAAGGAATCGCTCCTGCGATTCCGCCCAGGATAGACTTGTCCTGTAGCTGGCCTAGGGTTCTGTTGTCGTTCAGCCCTGGGGGGGTGGTCCCGTACCGGAAGCCGCGGTTGACCTCCGAGCTTAGCGGGATATCCTCGGATCCTCCCAACGTATGCAGGTCTGCGAACGTCATGGACCAGACTTTTGATGGGTCGATCGTGGCGGCAGGGGCCCAAACGGCAGGGTGACCGGCGCCAAAAGAAGACGATCGCTGCAAAAAAGAGATCCGCGCTGAGGTTGACTCCCCTCCACGGTTTTTCAGTGACAGGAGATAAATGCTATTGGCCCCAGCACCCCCAGTCAGATAACTGGAGTCTCCTCGAATGCTGAGGGCAGCCTGGTCTTCTGCGAACCCCTTGTCGCCTATGTTGCCCGGCATCATCAGCTCAACAGGCTGATCTGGGTAGAGGAAGATCCTGTTTCCATGCCCTGTAGGGGTATGTGAATGAACGTCGTAATCGGCCCAATATGCGGCGTTTAGGCCCCTGTCTGGCACGTACAGCCACTCCTCTTCAGCTGACACAGCGCCGCTGCGTATATACGGGACGGTCGACAGTGCGGTGACACTCCAAGTGCCTGTCATCGTGCCCCAGCCAGCGATTGGCTGTGCGGGGTTATTCCCAGGCTGTAGGGCGCTGGCAATCTTCGAGCCAACAACGATTGGATCAGCCCAGGGTAACGTCACTTCGTCCCCGCCAAGGCCGCCCTGGTTCCCGGACAGAATTCGCCAACCACCAAACAGGGTCAACTCGTTCCCATCAATGGCAACAACGTACCCGCCTGCGATTAGCTCTGGGTCTTGCGGATGCTGCGTGAAGACCAGGCCGCGCCCGACTTTGATATCGGTGTCGGCAATGGCGCCACCGCCAGTATCGTCTACAAGCGTCATCTTCCAGATGGAGCCGCCAAGGAGACGTGCAGTAGATGTGTACTGTTTGGGAGGCGACACGCCAACAGTGGCAGACATGACATCGTCGACAGCGGTGGTGTCGCCCCAGTGCTTTCCGACGTAGTCACCGTCTCCAACGAATGGCCCTGTCATCAGGGTTCGGACAAACCCGTCGAGCGCAGTCTGGTCGGACTCGGTGACGCCGAGCTTCGATGTGGGGTCGTCGGAAGAAAAGGGAGATGCGGACACGCCAGAGGACTGCAGGCGCTCCTTGATGGTCGTAAGCGTTCTGCAGCGGACGTAGTAATCGCCCTTGATAAGGTCTTCGTCAAAGGTGAGCTTTGGGCTCAAGACAAAGCCCGGAGGGGCACACGGCGTAGCATGTCCAGACGGGAGGCCTGTCTCAAATGAGATTGGGTAGTGGGCAGGAATACAGCCAGTTACCGTTACTGTCGCTGTTGCCTCCCTGGAATACAGAACCGTACCAACTGGCATCGTCCAGTTATCGTCAGCGCCGACTTCCTGGTCAGCCAGACCAACGGTATTCATAGCCCTGACAACCCCATGGATGGTGTCCAGTCCGGAGCGAGAGCCATACTGTGTGGCCCACTGCACGGAACCAAGCTCTTCCGCTGCTCCGCCAAACGTCGCCAAGTATAGATCACGCTTTTGTAGATCGGCCCCGGCTGTCAAGTCGGGGCGATCGACAATGTGCATGATGTACGCGTGCATCTCCGCGCTGGCAGCGGAGTTGGGGGTGGCGTGGCCGGGCCTCGCATTCCACGAGATACGACACCCTGCGGAGAAATCCGGAGTGTTGTCTCCTACATGGGGTGCATCTACCGTGACGACATGAAGGCCGCCTCGGGTAAGGACAAGCTTCTCTCCTACTGCCGCTGGGCTTATGTGCTTGGATACACTCGCTACACGGTACAACCCGTTGTTTCTGGGGGAGGTGTTATTTCCGGGCGAGTTGGTGATCTTGATGAAGCAACCCGGTCGCACGTAGCTATCGGATGCGCTCGCTCCCAAGTTGGCGAGGAGGGAGGGGCCGTCCTCGTGCCATTCCCCAATAGGTATGTTTATACCACTGCCGGTATAGGGCTCTAGTTCGGAGATGATCTCCCTGATCGGTGGTACCCAGTCAGGCATCCCTGCCCTTTTGCTGCCCTCGTGATCTTGAACGTGCGTGGTGCCGTCATCAAGGACGCCGGAGAAATAGTCCCCGTAACCGCCAGCCGCCAGCTGTACACTTACACCGGTAGGCGTATACGACATCGTGCCAACAGCAAACTCATGCGCAGCGCCGCCGGTATGGACGCTCGCGGCATCGAAGGTCTCGGTATCGAAGGAGTCGTCGCCTGGCAAGAACGCCTGTTGCTGCTTTCTGTACGCCTTTACGTGGTCGCCGAGCGCGCTTTTGTGCAGCCCGACAAAGACCCATGTAGGTGGTCTTCCATCGGGCGTATTGGCGGCGCCATTCACTGCGATCAGGTTTAACTCGTTCCCGGAGACGTCTGTAAGCCCATAAAAACCAGAGGAACCGGTGGCGGCAGCGCCTGCCGTGTTGGTCTCGCTTATGGCGGTTATAGGGCAAAGGACGTCATCTCGCAGAGCGGGCGAGTCGAGTATTCCAGCAATGTGGTCTACATTTGTGGCGAGGGCGGAAAGCGCTCTATTGAACGCCAAGCTCGTCGCGTTCTCCCCGTATGCCATGAACTTGGTGGCAGGCGCCTGCGGGACGAACGGGGTTATCGAGTCTGGCGGGGCGCTATCGTTCAGCGCCTCTGATGCACTAGACCCACCAGCAAGTTTTCCAAAATATTTGTAAGACATTACCTATACCTAGAAACGGAGTTCCCACTCAATACGCAGCACAACATTGGGCGTGATCGTAATCGGACTGAAGATGTTATACGCCACCATGTCGTTTGGGGCCAGAGGATCTGCCTCTATAGCGACAGGAACATCAAAGTTGTGCGAAAACGTCGGCTTTGCTGTCGACAAAAACAAACCTGCTTCAGAGATAGGGACGTTGGTGCCAACGGCGACGTTGGATGCCCGTGTCGTGTTCCCCGCAAAGGATATCCACGACTCGGGGATATCCAAAATAAAGCGTGTCCTGAAGGGCTCTGGGAAGTACGTGACCGAGTTTGTCTGGCTGTCAACCTGCTTCAAGTACGTGCGGACGTTGGCCTCTTCCTCGAACGGGATGGGGTCCTCAAGGTGCGTAACGGTAACAAGCTCTGACTGACTCCTGGCGAAGTCGTTGCTGGTCTGCAGGACTCCTCCACAGCCAAAGCCGATGTACTTTGCCTTGGCGGTGACGTGCGGCGACGGCGGCTCTACGTCGTAGTTATCAGAGCCGACAAGTCGGGCCAACCACTCCCTTCCCACATTCGTCACGACATTATGGCTACGTCTATGATCTATTAATAGACCATCTTCGTAGACCTTTATCGTGACGTTCACGTTGGGGTCTAGCTTATCATTTATGTGCATAGCTATCCTGTCTTGCTAGACGGGTGTATCAGTCATGAGCGTCGTAGAGGCGGATCCAGTAGTCCGTGCCATCGACTCGGATCTTCAGTGTCGCATTTTTTGATCCAGTCTCTCCCGCGGACGTCGCGACCGCTACATCGGCGCCGCCACCGAAGCCGCCACCCTGCAGGACCTCGAACACCGCAACGTCAGCTGCCGCGTTGACCTTCATGGTAACGGCTGCGCCCGTGGAGCTGGGGTGCATCTTCACATGTAGTGGGGTGATTGGTGTCGTTTCTCCGATGCCGAGATTGCCACCCGCGAACCAGGAGTCATCCGCTGCGTCGAGCCTTACATTCTGGTCATTGTTAGCGTTATGGAGCTGTATATAGCCACCCCCGCTTCCTGACTCCAGTTGGACAACCGCCACACTGTCGGCGTGGCTAATTAGGTTTATCCCAGTACCGCTGCCCCCCGCTTTGACGTCTAAAGTCTTTGCGGGACTATTCGTTCCGATGCCGACATTGCCCGAACCGTCTATAGTGGCAAGATCACCCGTGCCGCCAACCTTGAAGGCCATCTTGTTGGTATTGTGGTCATAGGAGATCCGGCCGACGTCCTCATCGTCCTCATCGCCGAGGTTGATGGCAGACTCACCAGCTGTGCCGCCGATAATGGAAATCGCAGCGCCATTTACGTTGGCACCGCTCCTCTGGAAGAGGCCTACCGTTGCGGAGTCCGGCGCGAAGGAGGTGCCGTTCTCTTGGACCTCAAGAAGAACGTCTGGGTTCGGAACTGTTCCGATGCCAACAGAGGTAGCCGCTGTCAGCGCAGCGAGGGTGGTCTGCGTGTCCCCGCACACGGCATCACCAACATATGCCTTAATAGACTGCTGGGTAGCCGCTGCTGTGGCAGATCCCGGCCCAGCGCCAAGAGTGTCCTCGTCTAACAGAGTAAGAGCCCCGCCAACAATCGTTGTCGGTGTAGACCCGTAGACCATAATGGTCCCAGGCCAGCTGGCCGGCGACAGCGGATTTGTGGACGGCGGGGAATCCAAGAACGAGGCGGTGAACCCGGACGTCGACTTCGCAGAGATATAAATATCGTGTTGTTCGTACAGCTCCCTGTCGGTGACAACAACGTAATTTGCATTTGGCTGCGCAGCGGCAAATACTATCGCTATTTCGCCGGTGGCGACGTCCCACGCCGACCAGGCTATCCCAAGTCCTTGGCCGGCGCTCTCTGTGTTGATGTAGGCAAAGGCGAACGGCGCGATAATCTCGGAGTTCCCCGGAAGTGCAGCAGCGTCAACATAGGCCTTGATGCTCTGCTGTGTGGCCGCTGCCGTAGCAGAGTCATCGCCAAGATCGTCCTGGTCTAACAGGGTAAGGGCGGCGCCAGCCGATACTGTGTTCCAGGTGCTGTTTGACTTAACAAGGGTCATCGCGCCGTACTGGGCGCTGATGTCTAGGCTAGCCGCCCCGTTAATAGTGTCGCCCGCACTTGCCACAATGGAGATGGGGAGTGTATCCGCATGTCCCGAGCCATCTATAAACGTGATCATAGCCCCGTCACGCACCTGGTCGAGATCAGGGAGGAGCACGCCGCCAGAGCCGCCAGAATGGGTAAACGAGTAGCTCTGGCTGTGGTCGTAGGTCAGTCGGCAGACTGAGCCTGAAGAGAAGATCTGCTGATGTGTGCCGCTCCCACCGCTGCTCATCGTTATGTTGTACGAGTCGCCTGCCTGGGACGCGGTCGCCCCGCCAAGGCGCAAGAGGCCGTTGTCTGCCTCTACGTCACCTATGTGACTAGCCAAGGCGTAAGTCCATGAGCCGAGGGAATCGCACGACACCCAACGCCCAGCAGTGAGCGCTCCGGGGTAGCCGGCGGCGATATCGTCTGGCTTGACGAAGAACCAGCCGAGGTCAACAGGCCCCTTTCCGGGATCTTCGGGAGCATAATAACTCGGGAACCCTGTGTTCTGCGGGGACCAGAAGAACGCTCCAGGGGAGTCTGGGGGGAGATCTGACGGCGGCGTGCTGCCGTAGCAGACGCCGCTAGAGAAGCTAGACACGTCATACGGGACCAGGTTATTATTGTCGGCGTCGGCCTGGTTATAGATAACGTTCTGGATATTTACGGATGCAGGAGAGCCCGCAGCGGTTGGGGCTACCGCTCCGCTGTAGCCGGTGACCCCGCCGAGAACGTCCCCAGCGCTATCGCCCATACGGAAGTACGCAAACAGTTTGGCCGCGTTAACGTCTTTCAGATCCCCAGGACAACCGTTGTTGTAGATGTCACCGACATAGGCGCTCCCGAAAGCGGCCCAGTTGTCCCAGATTGCAAAGTCATCAACATAGACGGAGGACGTTAATATCCAGCCGCTGTTAGCCGAGTAAAACCCACCGATAGTGAGGTCGTCATTGCGAAGAGTCGTGGCGACTGTCCCGGCAAAATCGGAGAGGTGGTCCCCAGTCCCTCCGCCGCCAGTGCCGCTCCCGTTCCACGCATTATTTGAGTTCAGTAGGACAGTCGCGGCTTCCGTACCGTTAATATACATCTTGGCAACCAGGGCTGCCGAGTAATCAATAGAGACAACAATGTTGTATGCAGAGCCAACGGCTAACGGGACGGCGCTTCTGAGCATGCTCAGGCCAACAGGAGGAAATCCAACGCCATTAGGGTTCCAGGTAGACCCTGCTTGGCCTTCTGCTGGTAGCGAATTGTTGTCGTCTGTCCAGGCGAAATACGGGCCCGCGTCGTCTAGTGCCAGATGATACCCTTCCCCAACCCACGCATCGGTGGGGTCTCTGTAAAGCGGGCCGCGCGAGAAGAGGATCACGGGGTCTTCCGCCGTCGCGGGCGCCTGCGGCTTTACCCATATGGAGAATACTGTCTGCCTACCGGCAGGAACTCCAAGATTGGCCAGCGCGTCTGACGCTGGGAGGACAAGCACACCTTGACCAGAGACAGAGACAGACTTCTTGGACCACGCGTAGGGGCTAAGCACCTGCCCGCTGTACGAGCTACTGCTCCCCGAGGCGGGGGTGGCGCCAGTGAACATGGTCCAGCCAAGGTCTGACCCCTCCGCCGGCCAGCCTCCTGGCCCCTGGGTGCTCGGCGCCCCAGAGTTTTGCTGGCCGGCATTGAGCACGAGATCGAGCGGAGTGCCCCATGAGCCTATGTTCTTGATCAGTCCTGTGTCCGGCCCAACTTTGTCTGCGTTGTCAGAGCCAAATGACCACCAGCCATAGTTATTACCGGACACATAACTTAGGTGCTGGTCTATTCTGGAAGAACTAAAGCCGCCGCCAGAGGTATCAACAAGGCCTAAAAGCTCGCCTTGCGTAAAGGCCCCGCTCCACAGGGTGAGATCGTCGATGCTGCCGTGGAAGGTCTTTTTGCCCGGGCCAACATAGCCTGCGCCCGCCGGATTCTTGAATCTACCAACGTGCAGGGTTTCTCCGTCGACGGTGATCCCGTCACTGGGCTCGAAGTCCTGGAGCGACATGAGTGGGGAGGCGAAGTCTTGGGAGGAGTCTCCATCGTAGTAGATGTCTGCGTCACCAGTCTGGTAATTCACCGTCATCGCAACATGGTGCCAGACGTTGGGTGTAATCGCCGTGGCGACATTCACCACGCCACCCCCACCTGCGCTATGCTGTGTTGCGCGCGCAAAAAGATTGTATGCCGAGGTGCCGGCGTTCCAGGACAGGTATAGGTGCCAGCCCTCGGCGGCGACGCCGTTGCTTTCTGGATCAATCACCCCGTGACCCACAAGCGGAATGTACGCAGTAGACCCGTTGTCGTCCGGAAGTGTGTAGTTAAACCAGAAGGACACCGTAAAGCCGTCTGAGATAGCGTTCGCAACGCCCGATAGAGGGCCGGCAACAATGTCCAGCGGGGAGCCGTCTGGGATCAGCAGGCCTGCTTCCGTGGGGATATTGTTGAGGCTGGGTACGTAGCCGCCATCAATGCTAAGGGCTTTCGCTGGCCGACCACCCATTGCCTCAGTAAGCAGATTTTCATAAGGGACCACATCCACCACAGCAAGCTGGCTCTGCTTGAGCGTAGTGGAATCAATCGCCTTCAGCTCTGCCAGCGTAGCCACATGTATGGTCCCGGACAGCTCCGCTCCGTTCACCGTGAGCGCGCTGATATCCACGGCGTCCGCGGTGTGGGGCTGGATCTTGTTTGTTTTGATAAGACTCATTGATTACCTCTACAAAAGCGGCCTGCGGTCATCTTAAGCGATGACCAACGAGGCACCAGCCTCTACAGTAATTGTCGATCCCTCTTCCAAGTCATACTCCCCCGACATAAGTGCATTGTATCCTGCAGGGACTGTAATATCAGTATTTATAGTTTGTGGGAACAAAACTACAAACGGAAGAACAACTGGGCTTAATATTCGGCCTTTTACGACGGTATTTTGGCCGGCGTCTTTTATGCTTGTATACGGCGCGTAGTCGAGACCTAGCTTGAAACTCATCTAAAATCCCCGTTAGTAAATCGACCAACCAGTACCAGTACAATAAATAGATGCTGACGCGAAGGGGACATTGAGCCACAGGATGCCCTCCCCATCGATCACCTCTTGGCCGCTGGCGATGATCTTGATTCCACCACCCGCGGCATCAAAGGCGGCATTGCCGCAGAACCCCGTCTCGTCTTTAATGACGATTCTGTGCCCCGTGCCAACATTGGCAACAGGTGGGAGGTTTATGGACATGTGCGCGCTAGTCGCAATGCCGGTCTGACAGTTAACGCCGATAAGGAAGTCGTTTACATCGACGCTGTACCCGTTCAGATCGTCAACGGGGTCGATCTGGACATACGTTGCTGAGCCGCTGCTCCCGCCTGAGTCAACAGCAGCGTTGCCATACATCAACTGGTCGCTGTTGGTCGAGTCGACCCAGATAGTGTTTTTGGCCCACTTGGTAGCGAGGCCTGGGTTGGCGCCACTCGGATTGCCCTGAGTGGTGGGCATAATGGAGAGACCAAGCTTGGTAATCAGTCTGGTGGAGAAGACCTCCGCCGTACCGTCAAAATGTATCAGCCCAGGCGGGGAGGCGGTGACGGCGGCGTTGTGCATGACATAGCCAACCGGGCGAAGATTGGTGTCGACTATGTTGTTCGCAGTTGCCTCGGTCTCGGTTATAAGGCTGCCGCCGTTGGCATCGTTGGGGCCGAGGTAGATAAGCTCGCCCAAGATAGCCGTGCTTGTGTCCATGACAAACAGGCCCTTCATCAAAAACGAGCTTCTGACGCTGTCTGGAACGGCTTCCAGTGCCAGATAAAGTGGTCCGACCAATCCAGAGCCGGCAAGATCTGCTTCGGCAATATTCATTACGTAGTTGTTATAGCTACTCGATCCGGTCTCGGCGTCCCTCCAGAGGGTGCTAAGGTTTTCCGTGACTAGCGTAACAACATCGCCTTGAGCCAGCCCCACTCCCCCAGCGTTGGTTGCTGTAAGAAACTGGCGCCCTCCATATATTTTGGAGACAGCAGAGAGGTACAGCTCAACACTTCGAGACCAGCCCTCAACCGTGTGGTACTCAGTCTTCTCGTTGGTGGCGATGATCGAGGCTCTTGGGATCTGCGGATCGAGAACCTCGTACAGCGCGCTAAACGTCTCAGCCGGCTGGGATTCCGGCCCGCCAGCCCCCTGGTCGTAGCGATGGGCAACTAGCCGGACCAGATACCGCCCCGGAAGGGGCGGGGTGAACGATAGTGGGTCCGCAACATTGCCCAAAGTCCCGTTAACAGGAAAAGGCCCAGAATCAGCAACAACATTGCCGAAGGCCGCCAACCCGCTGTCCTCAGGGCCGAAAATCTCCCATGTGGAGACAACCCAGTCTCCCACGACGGGCACGAAGGGCTCAGCGGTCTGGTCTACGAGTTGCTCGTTCTGGCCAGGGACAAAATATACCCCGACAGGATCGCCGCACTCCTTGTCCAGTGCAGGCGACTGTACGACAGCGCTGTCGATATTAAATTCTAGGTAAGCCATCGATTAGGTCCCCCCACCAAATGGATCGGTACCCCAGGCGCCACCGCTCCACTCGCCTGCGATGTGGTTGTATCCTTTCTCAATGACATCTTCATCTACGTGATACGTCCAGGAGCTATTCTGGCCCATCTTGTAAGGTCTGAAGTTCCTTACAATGACATCATAATACCCTTCTTTGGGGAGCGGAGGTATATCTACCTCCAGGATATGTCCGGTGCTGGTTTGGTTCGCTTGTTCTGCATTTATTCCGCAGACGGTTCTGCCCGGGTTCACGCCGACCTCGAAGGTTATCTCGCCGACAGGCACCTCAATCGCCGACTCTGCCGAGTGACGAAAAAACACCCAACTCCCACCAATTTCGCCGTCATTCGGGGGGTCGCCATACCCATTTGGGTAGGCCGGATCTGCACTTATAGGTGGGATGCCCACGCGTGTCGAGTCGTCGTCGCAAAAATAATAGCCCTCGACACGCATTTGTTTGGTTGCCCCTGGGCCGATCTGAACTATTTTAGGCCCCGGGATGAAGAAATCACAGAACCCATGTGTGAGATGCATATCCTTTCGAGCTTTGAACTGCATCCCGATGTGAACATTTCTGAGCGGGTTGCTCGGGGCATGCGTGGGTAGGGCCCATTCGGTTAGCGGATTAACTGCTGCTGGACCAGCGTCCGTATACCCCCAGACAATGTTCTCGTTAACCGGATCTTGTAGGTCAGACCACTTATTCAGGAGGCCTGGATTGAAGCTGGGAACGAACTGCCGGTCGTCGTCTACTTCTGTGGTGTAGGGATACATCTGCACTTGAAGGGCATACGCGGAAGTGGCTGGCTCAAATATTGGGCTCCTCTGCGCTAGGCCGTCAATACCCTGAGCGGAGTCACCTTCCGCCGGGAGCCCAGTGATCGGGATGTAGGTGGTAACAGTCAATTCCGGATCGCTCTTTGGTCCGTACTCAAGAAGCTTATCACCCTGCCATATATGTTCTAACAAGAAGAGATGTTTATGTTTTGGGTTGCTTCTTGTCTGGTAGGTCTGCTCTGCGGGGGTATGCCAGGCCCCAGCCTCATCCGCGGGGTGGTCATCATCTGGGATATAGCTGGAAACCTTGCTGACAAGGGCTGTAGCGCCACTTGTGACCCCATATAGCCAGACGAGCTTGCCCTGGTCGTTCCCAACCGTGCCAAGCACGTCTAGCCGTGCTTCGTCCGCATAATCGTTCTTCTCGGCAAAGTTTTTACCCTCGAACCCGAGGATAATGTAGCTGTTTGAGTGATCGTGCTGCGGCGAGTCTGGGCCAGGTACCTTTGGGTGGTGCCCCGCGCCAACATGTAGAACTGCCGGAGGGGAGTCTATCCATACAGACTCTGGCTTCTCCCAAGCGCCTAAGCCGTCTCGGAGCCACACCTCAACCTCTTCACCTAATACAAATTCGCTATCGGGGTTGTCTTCACCGGCAGGGTTGCCATTACCGGTAAACCCAGAAATGGTAACAGGTATCCAGAGGCGGCTATTGATTACATCAATATCCGAGTCACACGTATTGACCATATCAAGCAGGCGATGGTTTCTGTTCCATGATCCATCGCCGGAGTAGTCATCCAGGACACCCTCGCAGTAGCCAGACTCATACTTGTTCTTTACATCATCATCGAGGCCGTGGGCCTTGGACCCAACGCCGCCAGGAACAACCTTGAAGATGTGCACAAAGCCCTTCTCCTCGGTCTTCTCTTGCGGCCACAGGAGCCCCTCGCTTGCGGAAGACACGATGGGGAGTTCAAAGGAATCTACATCGAGCGCCTGGGCGAAGAACGGCGCCGTGTGCGGCGTATCCTTCACGTGCAGCGTGGGCATGAGGGTCTCTTCGTCGACTGCGCTGATCGCATCCTCTAGCTTGAACGAGCCAACAAGGATGAAGTTGGTGTAAGCAGGTCGCGCTTCAGACAAGAACGCCTTGACCAGTGGGAACACCTTCGTTGACCCAGCGATGCTCAAAGGAACGTCGACAAGGAACGTGTGGTACTTCTTTATCGTGTCCTCTCCCTGCAGCTGTCTGTCGATCAGCTCTGGGTCAAGGACGTAGTCAACGATGTCGGCAAAATCGATGAACTTGGTATACGGGTCGAGGATAGAGTCCTCGTACAGCTTTCGCTCATCCTCGCTCAGGGCCTCCTTCTCCTCCTCAGAGGAGATTAACTTGTAGGCGGTGACTCTTCGTGCCTCCCCGTACAGCTTGGAGGACCTGGGGTTAATCGCTAAAGAAGCGCCAGAAGGGTATGTGTACGTCCTATAGCGCCCCTCCTCAGTCTCGTAGACAACAATCTTGCCTTTCTCGCGAATGGTTACATCGCCCTCATCAACGTACACGACCTGACAGGCCACGTCTGAGAAAGGTACGTTGAAGAAGGCCTCTACTGCGAGGTCTAGATTCTCGAAGTCTGGCCCGTTCATAAAGGCAAACCAGAGAGACTTTATTACTGACAAATAGTCAAGCGTAGGGTCATGCGCGTCCACCAGGCTCTTCGGGAACCCAACGAACATGCCAAAGTTGTTCTCAATGGTCTGCCAGTTGTCGAAATACGACACCTCTGCCCATAATTCACCTGGAACAGGTGTATAGGCGCAAAACCTAGGGATGCAGATATCAACCGTGCCGCTTACGCGAGGCGCAGGAGATACCGCGATCTTCATGTCAAAGAGGATGTCGCCCACCTCTGGGCTTACGGCCGATTCGGTCTCGATGTCAAAGACCGGCTCAGGTTTGTATATGCCGGAATCGCCCCCAAAGAGAAGCACACAGCTGGCGCCAAGCTCGTCCAGCGTGGCCTCTCCGCGGAACATCTCATGGGTTATAAGTCCGTCTTCGAGCACCAGCACCGGATTTCCGGCTGTGCAAACAGCCTTGCCGATAAGGTAGTCCTCGAAAGCAATCGAACCGCCCTTGATGCGGTAGTCCATTCCCTCGTATAAGACCGTTGTCGTCAAAACGTTCTCTGTGACGGCGACATGCTCCAGTTTGCTCGTCTCGTAGTTGAACTGCTTCTTTGCCTTCTCAACATCCCCGTACACGTCCATTGTGTCGCTTTTGATGATCGGGATGCTGGTAAGGTCGTCAACCGGACGCCTTCTGCGCGCGCGCGTGCACGACATAAGCTCTATTGACAGCCCGCCACCTGTCGTCAAGTCAGCAGCCGACCACTCCTTGGTGTCCTCGCCGGTGTTGCTGGGATGGGCGTTTAGTGCAATCAACAGATCGAGCCAATCAACAAACAGACAACGACTGCTTCGTGCAAGTATGGGGAGGTTCACAACGACCACAGAATTCGTATATGGCTCAACAAGCTTGACCTCGGCGTAATCCCCAAGAGACACGGGATACGCATCCAGGTCTAGCTCCGGAAGGCCCTCAAAGTCAGGGGTGAACGCGAAGTACGGGATTGCTTCGAAAAACAGACCCGCAGCTCTACGAAGGTGATCCCATAAGAAAAATGACTCACTTACGGGCTGCGCAGCAACATCCAGACTGATCGCGTTTTTGAGACTGGACGGATTATATTCGGTAATATTGCCGACAACAGTAACGTCCTTTGCCTCGCCCGTACTGTATATGCGGACAACATCAGTATCAGAGCTAATATCCTGCATAGGATAGGTCTTGTCCGAGAAGACGCTACTTTTCGCAAGTAACGTCTCCACCGCTACAGGGTCCCGGATAAAGAGGCCTGCTGAACGATCGTCAATAAGCCGGAACGCCGGTATATCGGCTTTCTCTGAGGAGATGGCCCACTTGCTCGTAGCTTCTCCTGGCTCGATCATTTCCGCTGGCTCTACAGAGCTGATGACCACAACCTTGGGCCCACCGGCTAAACTACGAACAAGCACCGGCCCTGGAATGATCGGTGGGGCGGCTGTTTCATTGCCGACGCCCAGGTCAATGGTTACCGACCCAACCGTTGTTCCTGTCAGAGGGGTGCCCGTCTCCAGGTTGAACAGAGCGACATTTTTCCCCGACTCAACCAGGGACGACGTGTAGTTTGGGTCAAAAGTGATCTTCCCGCCGTAGTCAATCCATCGGCGTTGGTACCGCTGCGAGACATCTTTAAGGGCCTTGGCGTAGTCATTCTGCCAGGTGGCCAGCAGGTCTGACGAGATCGCCTGCGTCATTGCGGACCACAGAGAGGCGGCGTACTGCTTGTCTTGTACAAGGTTCCAGAAGTCAGGCAGATACTTCCAGATGTAGTCCGACGCGGGCCTGTGCTCCAATAACTGGCTGGTCAGAGAGGCGGTAACCTGAAGAAAGTCCTTTGCGCCGAAGCTGTACGTCCCGCCAGATAGCTTAACCGCGACGCCCAAAGAGAATATGTACAAGCCAGGCTTGTCCGGAAGGAAGACCGGCCTTATCTCCGAAGACCCGCGGCCACCAGAAAACTTGACCTTGCCAACGGGGACAACGCCGATCCCGGTTGATTCAGAATCGCCGAGAGCGGCCAAGCACAAGCCAGGATAAACTTTCTTCGCGGCCTCTGTTAGCCCAGTGACGTCGTCAATATCTGAAAACTTGTACGTCTCGCCGCCAGCAAGTTCAATATTGAAGCCAACGCTTTGTTTGTTAACGAATGCGTGGACAATGTCCAGAGCTGTGGTGACAACGGTACCGTTTTTGTCCGTACCTAGCTGGATTACTATCTTTTTACTAGCACTGGCCACCTTCATCGTCAGTGACAGGTTGGCGTTGCTCGTTACGGCTGGGTCTAGAGGTTGATCCGTAGTTTCCAGATGCCACGAATTGGTCTTCGCGGAATGGTTGACAAACGTAATAACAGCGACGTTGTCGTCTTCGATATTGCCAAGCGTGGCTGACGCACCGGATGAACCGCGCAATCTGGACGAGCTTCCGGCTGGAGCAACCTCGATCTCCCAGTTGAACTGTAGCTTTCGCCCCTCTCTATCAAAGCTGTCTGAGCCATCTAGGGCGAGCACATCATTCACAAGGACGTTGCCCATAGATCTGGCAACAGCAACCGGCTTGATGCTTGGATACAGCTTGTCTGACGACAGCCGTAGAGACCCAAGATGAAAATAGGTGCTCTGTGCGTCACCTACGTTCGCAACAGTGCCAGCCTTGTCGGCAAGCATCTGCGCGCTCTGGGCGGTCGCCTGCACAACGACTGAGTCGGTAAACGGGCCAGACGACTTGAGCGCAGCTATATTGTAGTGTCCTGCCGATGTAGTCGCATAGCTCGGAACAAGAACAGAGAAGCCGGTAGGCACCTTGGAGAACATCAACGGGTCGAGGTCTGCATATTCAGGATGCACGCCCTCCCCCGAGCCGTAAGCGCCATCGGTGCTGTTTATGTAAACAGCCATTCTTCCCGTCTCACCGTCCACGATGGCGCGAACGGTTACACTATCTTTCGGAAGCCCTGTGTCTGAGTTGATGATCTGGCCTTCAGAGCCGCCAAGGATTGTAATGCTCCCTGCGCCAGGATAGGTGGCCAGTGCGATGCCGCGCTGAGAAAACAGGAATCCGGCAGTGTACCCTTGTGTATCGATTGCCCCAACAAACAGCCGCGTGTTGGGATCGTTGAAATCAGCCGGTAAATGAGCTTTCTCCAAAAGGAGATCAAACTCAAATGTATATGTTTCCGGTATTCCAGAAGGTAGATCGCTGACCTGCAGAAGAGAGGCGACTTGCTTGCTTACCGGAATCCCAATCGTATCGGCAAATGCGCCAATGCTTACCAGCCCTGTCGTCCCCGCGTCTGGCAACGCTCCGATAACCGGTGGCACCCATACTTTGCCTTTGATAAGCGCAGGGACAGCGCCATCGCTGCTAGGCATGAATGCATGCGAAGTGATCGGGTCATCCTCGTCATCAAGAGGGAGACCAATAGCCGCATCGTCGGACGGGTCTGCCCGCGAGTTCCAGTCAATGAGATCAAAGTCTGTTGATGTTGGGATGGACATACTATCCTATCTTATTGATGTTAACACCGGCCATATCCTCCATGATGTGGTACCGCTGGTTCAGGGTGAGCACGTCATTGGCGGTCTTGAGGAACAGCTTTCTGTTTTCATCGTGGCACAGGAACGCCGCCTCTTGCGGGTAAGAGACGTAGTCCACGTTCTTCCTGGATAGGACTGAGGTGAGGTCAAACACCTCTAACGGATTGTTCGGATACAGCGTGTTCATGTAGTCCGACACAGCATCTTTAATCGTACTTACGCCAACGCCCCCAGTGTAGTTAATCGTAAATAATGGGTAAGCGGGGAAGTAATGTCGACACAGCGGATTGTTGCACACCACCCGTGTAGACTTTCCGAGCAAATAGGACTGGATAGAGCTGACCAGCGGGGCTTTGTCGTAGGACACGATAACCGAGGCTCCTGGGAGCGCGTACACGTCCTCGAACGATCCCGAGCTAGGCTCCAGGATAATGCTGGTGGTCTTGATGCTGGTCTCTTCTCCCATGCTATAGCTGTAGTTGTCGTTCTCGACAACCAACTCATAGCCAAGAGACGTATGCCCGCTAATATCAAAGGCCTGCCCAGATGGGATCTCGTCTCCTGGACTAAGCGGATCGTAGGACGTCACCTTGAGCGTGGCCTTGTGCAAGCCCGTGGCCTCTGTTGAGAGGTCTTTGGGGAATACGCTCTGATGTCCCTTCTTCACCACTTGAATAAACAAGCGCGTTGCCGTGTCAGCGCCGTCGGCCTCGTCCTCCGCGCTTATAGTGCCCGCAAGGACCGGCGTAGCAGGCTGAGGCGCCACCCCATCGACCGTATACAACGGATGTAGTTCAAGCTGTGTGTACGTAGATCCCGCCGCAGATGAATAGTGAACCGACTTGACCCCATACTCGGCTATTAGCGCTGGCGGATGAGTACTATCTCCGACCCCCTGGCCGTCAAAATTAAGAAGAGCCAGAATGCCAACAGTTCCCTCAGAGAGAAATTCAATGTCATGGCTTGAGAAGATCTCTATCCAGTAAAACTGTGTTCCGTTGGCCACATTGTCTGGGTCCTCAACGGCAGTTGCGCGCAGCCACTGCCCAAGATGCCTGTTTATGTCCGCGACAACTTGCTGCAGATTAGACGGATTCGGCCCCGAGAACACGACGGTCTTCTTTATGTTATCAACCGACACGATCAGGGTTTTGCCCGCAATGGTGATCTGAGACACCTCCTTACTTGCTTCGTCAAAGTTACCCGATTTGAGTACTCTGGTAAGGACTTGAACGTGCGTATCGGTGTCTATTCTGTGCTTGAAGAAGTTCACATTAGATGACCTGAGCAGGTCATGGGTGTAGCCGCCATCTTCAACAGTATGGACCGTTATATCAGTTGTATTGTAAGGAGATCGGAAGTACACGGCCTCTTCTGCCGGAGAGGGGCGAAGCTTTACAATAGAGCCGTCTGGCCGCGCAAACTGGAAGACTGTATCCGGGCCTACCTCAATGTAGGTTGGGTCTCGGAAAAACAGATCAACCGTGCCAATTGACGGGTGCCCAACGACAAACGCCAGATTGTCTACATCGCCGGTAATCGGCTCCCAGCGATCCAGAACAAGAAGGTTGTTGTTCCCAGCGACGCCGTCGGGCACAAGGTCTGCGTCAACCCCTGTTATTGCCTGCACGTACCAGTGCTTCCTCGGCGCGTCTAATGACGTAATATCAACAACGTCGTACTTGAGAATGCCTTCTTTAACAAAGTCCTCAGCCTCGTCCACAACTAAGCAATTGTAAACCGCGCCCGGGTCACGCGCGTATAACAGAGTAATATCGCTGTTACTGTGGCCCACGTCGGCAGCGTACAGGTCTGATATCCCCTTGGTGGTGAGAGTCGCTTTCGTCCCCATAGATATGTCTGAGGCCGGGTCGTCGTTGAGTCCCGAAAAGGAGCTTCCGGACACGAGCACGGGGTCTTTATAGGGGACCGCAACGCCGGCCCCGCCGGACAGGTCAACGCCCTTAACCCGCACAAGGGGCCTACTCAATCCAGTGCTTTGGCGTGTATAAATTCTGTATTTCAGCGTTGAATCAGAGGCGGGAAATACAGTAGACGAGAACACGTGGCTAACCGACTTGGCAACCAGCACATACTCTCCCTTGGCAGCGCCCTCATCAATACTAAGGTACACGGTTTGTAGGGCGGGATCTGTAGCAAACGGGAACCCGGACGGTGAGAACGCAGAGAACTGGTTCTCGCTAACCACCAGATCATCTCCCTGCTGAAGTATGATCAGCGGGTCAAACAGGTTCGTGGAGCACGTCTTGAGAATCCTGAAGCGTACATTCTCGTACGATCCGATATCGCCAAGTGTCCCGTCGACCCTAACCCCGCCAGGAACGGTATGAACTATGCGGAAAAACGTAGATATAAGTGTCGGAGGGGGATCCAGTATTTCGAGCACATAGTTTTGCGCGTGATGTTCTTCAGCGCCGGGTTGGGCCGGTAAGATTGAGGCGTCTACAAGAAGCTCACTGATAAAGTGATCGTGGTCGTCGTCGGTGTTAAACGACCCGTCTATCCCGTAGAAAAGGACGTCTGTATCAGAGTTCGGGTCTTCCGGTTGAAGCTTGATAGCTCCAGAGGTAGACGACGTAGACGATGTGGGCTTCAGATACACATCGGTCATTCCACCAATGTGTACCTTGTTGTCGTCTATCGTTAGAGGAATGCCTGAAAAAGAGCCCGGGAATGGGACAGAGCCGGGTATGCCGGATACAACGATCTTCTCGTCCTCAATAGCAGCATTGGCTCCTTCGTAAAGCTCCACCACCTGCCCTGAGAGAAGGTTGTTATCTCCAACCATGCCTATTCCAAACAGGGCGTAAGCGCCATCTTGTGAACTTCCGAACTTGTAGTGCATGTTGCCCATGGGGTGGGGCAGCAGGAACCCAGAGTGTCCTTTGGCGTTTGCAGCATGATCCTGTGGGAATCCCCACAGGTTAGCTGTATGTGCTGTGGGCTCCCAATTGCTGTTCGTAGCGCTGGCGTTGTGTAGAACAAGCTGCCCCTCAATGAAGGGAAGGCTTACGCGAGACAGATGATAGCTGCTGAGATGTGCTATCCCTGCGGGATCTCCAACTGCAGAGCCTTCGCCACCCAAGACCTGCTGGTAGACAATTGGGCACCGCACATTCTCGTATTGGCGCTTAAATCCGGCTTCTACGCCGTTGGCCACGTCACCCGCTCCGCCGCCGCCGAGGCTCTGACTATTAAAAAACGTGGGCCGGGTATGGTCAATCGGGTACGCCGAAACAGTCGACTCAATCGCTGTTTGGCCCAGACTGCCATGTATCTCGGATACGCTCTTGTTGAGTCTGATCCAGACTGCCTCATACTCGGCCGTTTTGGTGGCATCGACACCGTACGGAGTGTTGCTCACAAAGGCATTAAGCGGATCCGGATGAGCGTTCACACTTAGCTGCAGAGCAGTCACCGCCTCTTCATAGGCGTCAATTAAGACCTGATCTTCAGGGGCGGCTTGGGACGCCGCGTAGGCGGTGATAAAAGCCAGGCGTCTCCACTCTTGGCTATCGCTAGCGGCGAGATGCTGTGTGTTGTAGCGCCCATTCAAATAACAAAGCGGAGCACTTCTTACGACCTCGCCCAGCGTTCCAGCCATCTTGTATGCCGGAGCATAGGCAAGCTCGTCGTAAGAGAGATGAACGCTCCCGTCTGGAGTAATGCTCTCCCGCTCTCCGCGGTACACGGTCCAGGCTAATTGGTAAGAGCTTTCTGAAACATAGTTGTACGACGCAGTAAACTCCGCGTCATCAGACGGCGCCGCTAAGAACACAAGGACTGCCTTGCCGTCTGCATAGTCTATGTGCGACTTGGTGATGTCCAATATGTCGCTAGCCGGGCTAGGGGCTTCGGGGCCAGGAGGGACAAAAACTATTCCATTGGGCTTGCTTTTAAGCGTAATAAGCCCAGATCCTGCGGGGTCGTCCCAAAAGACAACGTCTACGCCCCCTGCTCCAGCGAAATTCGGGTCTGTGAAGCGAATGCCAGCGCCGCAGTGTTTTGACTGCGCGTTCGAGACAGCGTGGACGTACCCGGCAGTAACGGCCTGGTTGACATTGATTAGATTCGCATGCTGTAGGTTCAGCACCTTAGTTGTGTCCGTAGACAGGTCAGCATCCAGCGTAGGAACGGACCAACCGGCCACCCACGGATCAGCGCTCTTGTCCTCAGGGGCGTACCCAACAGAGTTTTCTACTGGCCCAATAAAGCCATCAGTACCACCGTAGGGTATGGGTAACCACCTTGCTTCTGAAATGGCAGCTTGGTCTAGAAGGCCCTTGGGGTGGCCGTTGTCATACCAGAACGGCATCGACATGTCTGATGATATGCCGCCAGTGCCAATAGGGCCCATTAAAAATCCGGCGGGATCTACACCATATCCGGCCCCCTCTTTATACTGATACGCTTCGATCCGTAGGCCGAGCGACTGTTCCGGGGTGGCGCCGAGGGTCTCATGGTAGGGCGCCTTAATCAATACACGTCCGACGGGGTCCGACGGACCGCCGACAGACGCCCTAATAAACTGAAACGCGGTCGGCGCGGGGTTCTGATTGAGGGCGGCAACGTTAATAGTTTGTACCAGCTGTGCTGCGGCATCCGCGACAGTGGCGGGGTTTACATCGCCACCAGAGAACTCGCCGTTAGAATCCGCTGTTACCTCAACTATCCCGGTATTATTATCATCTTCTGGCTCCACGGTTACCACGTACAGATCGCCAACAGCGTGGTACCACTTGTGCGTTAGCTCGACTTGATTGCCGACGGCGAGGGCAGTTGCCCAAAACGCGGAAAACTCCGCCCCTACGTTGACCGCAGCTGCGATGGCGATAGCAGTGGCCTCGCCATTAGCCTGCGCCCCAACACCGGCTACGGCTTCTACAATGGCTGAAAATTGCTCATTGCTCGCCGCTGGGTTCTCTATTTTGAGCCTATACCTGGACAGGACAGCGGCCCCCTGATCATGCGGGGTTATATTCTGGTCGACCGTGACCGAAGCTGTTGCCTGCTCGCCCTTGCCGTTCCATTGTTCTTTCAGGCCAAGGCCGACTAGAGCGGTGCCAAGGGGGTTGGCAAAAAAGCCGACGAAGATGGCCAGTGCCGGCGCGGTGAGCAAGAGTATGGGCTCTCCGGCGCCACCGATGCCGATCTGGTAGTTGGCGCCGGAGTGCCATGGATCTGCTGATAGCAAGGTGTCGCTGAGATCAATATACGTCGAGTGCTCAATAGAGAAGCCGCCATACTTCTGCTTGTGAAGAGGCGTCCAATCAAGTCCTTCTACTCGGATTCTGTGTGGGTCGTTGGGGTTGGTGGCCTTGATGCGCCCCCACGCCTGCCACAGCATAGAGGCGTTTGCCTGCTCCAGAAGTCCGGCGTACTGCTCAGTATAGAGCGTGAGGCAGATATGATCGCCACCGCTTACATTGCGGCCTGACCAGGGGACAGTGCTCCTGTGCAAGACAACATCGCATTCTTTGGCCTCGCCAGCGCCCCCAAGAACGGTGGCCGCAGTCAGTGTGTCCTCTCCCGGATCGTACCCATGCAGTGATGCGCCGGCAGACTTGCCGCCGTCCTCGACAGCAACGCCGCCGTACTTTACGGCTGTTTGGGCGTCAGAGTGCTTTGGGGACCCGAAATCGAGAACCGTTATCCGCTCCCGAAGCATTGAATAGGCGGGATTGGGTGAAAAAGAGAATTCGTCCTTTCCCTGGTAGACCACACGCTCTTTACTGGTCAAAAAGCCGTCGTTCCTGCCGATACGGACATTCGCCGAGTCTACTTTTCCAACAAGGGGGAATAAGCGCACAGTGGCTGGGTGGGCAACTGGCCGGGGAACATCCCCGAACGGATTGCCCAAAAAATCGTCTTCGCGATAGGCGGTTGTCCCAACAGCGTCACTCTGTATGGAGCACAAAACAAAAAAATCTCTCCCCTCGATAGCGCTAGATGGGAGGTTTTGCTGGTCCATATTGGACACGTCAATAACATCCGTGAACGGAAGAGGGGCGCCGTAGGTCACCCCCTGCTCGCCCGGATTAGCCAGCTTAAAAGCAGACCCTTGGGCAGAGTTCGTATTAAACCCAAAGCGTGGCAGATCTGTTTTTGGTGTTCCTGGTGTGGCCGCTGCCTTGATACCAAGCGCTTTAGGGTATACGTCAAAATCGGCCAACTTTATGTAGACAACATCGACTGTGCCGAGCCAACTCACCGCCGGGTTGGGGCCTACTATGTCGGGTCCATCGTCCCCGCCCCACGCGATGTTGCTCACCTCCGTGTACTCAACCGTACGAACGCGAGAAAGGGTGTGATAGAACTCACTGTCTTTATTTACAAACTGGCCCTTGCCATCCACAACACGAAGATATTTCGCAGCCTGAATCTTTTGAAGAAGCTCTGCGTGATCGTCCCAGGTGTAGTGGACGCCGGTGTCCGCCCCGTAGAAATGAGGCGGGAAGACCGCCAGAACATTCGTGAACGGGAACACCGCAGTGAGCCCGGCAAGATTTACACACTCGTGCGTCATAAACGCAGACGTGGAGTAAATCATTGGCCCAAGCACCTCATCTGTATCAACAGAGACAGACGCCTGTAAGATATCCCGCTGCATGTCTGGCTCGCCGTAACCGACGACGGAGATGGAGGCCAGGCCAGAGAAATTGTTATAGAGGTCGGTCTCGATACCACGCTTGGTATTGAGTGAGCGCTCGCTCAGGCTGCGTTGGGCACGTTCGAGGAACGTCTCATTAGTCTCTTTGGAGGCCCCGCCGCTGACAGAGGCGAGATTGGTCACTCGGATTACGTTGTCGACGTTGTATAGATACCTGATTGTGTTCGCGGCCACGTTGGCGTTCACGTCAGGCTCTTTAGACCGTATGGGTATGTCCAGGTAATACAGGTTCCCTGATCGGATCATCTCCTCTGGGAAGTAGGTCCTCGGGTCATCTGGGATGAACCGCACGTCGGCAGCGGTTGCAAAGATTGCTGTGCTGTTGAAGGTGACCGCTTGCGGGGAGCTGAAAAAGACGCGAACGGTCCCAAACGCGAAGGTTCCCAGGTCTCTATAGGAGAACACATTGCTCAGGAGCGCATCCATCTCCGCTTCAGTCAGGGCATCTCCGGAAGCCAGGGACTGTTGTGTGCGGAGGAACTCGATCTCACGCTTGAGCGGTTGCAGCAAAAGGACGAGAGGAGAGATGAGCAGGTCTCTTACAACTGAGCCTGGGGAGGCAATGTCAAGCTCGGGAAAGTCGTCCCGCATTCTTGCGGAGATGAAGGTATCGATATTAACAGACAGCGGATCTGTCCCAAGACGATCAAGCAGTGGCGTGATCACCTTGGAGAACATCAAAGACCCACCGCCTGCCGCAAGCGATGGGTTTAGATCAAGCAGGCGCTCGATCAGGAACTGTTCTAAGGCATCGCGAGAATTTTCCGCCATGGTTGCTCACCGTACCTAGTAAATATTCGTTGAGCCAGAATAGCTTGACCCTGTCGAGGTCCCCGAAATCTCACTGCCCAGCTCTGCTGCGCCTTGTAAGCTACTGGCCATCTTGGAGACCATGAAACTAACTGCCTTCATTTTGCCGCCCATGGTGTTGATCTGCAGACTAATCATAATGTTTGTGGGGTCGTCAGGGTCTGGCGCCATTTGTAGCAGCTGTGCCCCCGCAAGTCGGTCATTAAATGGGATATTCGCTGCCATTTGTCCAGCAATAATAGATGCGGCGATCTGCTGTATCTTAATAACAACCTTCGCAATAAGAGAGGTCGGATTCTGTGCGGCGAAAGTAGTGCCAACCCACCGTTGTAGATCTCCCCCATCCGCTGGATGAAAAATGTCGCTTCCGGTCGTTGTAAGCAGCAGCTTAATAAACTGGAAGACGGTTTTCTCAAGTGACGTGGTCGTATTAAGATCTGCACCGAGTTGATACGAGAAGAAGGTTGTGCGCTCTATCGTCTTCGACGTCGTGATGATCTCGACACTGGAAATGTTTGAGAGCGTCTCTGGAATAGAGCAGAGAATCATGGTCTTGCTGAAGATCGTAAACGGGACACCGGAGCCGTTAACCCACACCTCGACTGCTTTGGAGAAGTCCTTGCCGTGCAGCTTCAGCACCAACGGTTCCGCAAAGAACTGATTGTTGCCCGCTGTCCCCTTGGACAGCACGTTGACAACGCTGCCCTCGTACGTCTTTGTCCCAACGTGGGCGCCGGACTCATCGGACCAGGTAAACGTCGCATTCTTGATTGTCTCAAAAGCGATCATCCCAGGAACGTAGTCGGGATCAGCGTATTTATACCCAGAAGGAACCTGGTCGATGTTCGGCAGGCGAAGAAGCACGTCATGGGGAGGTACAGCGATAAACTCAGTAGGGATAGAGTTTACCCGGGCCTCTGTGATATTGACCACACTACCAAACTCATCAACGCCAACGCCGGTTACCCGCAACATTGCCACAAAGTCGAGCCCTGTTAGCTCGGCCACGTCTCTTACGTAAATGGCTTGTATGTCAATCACTTGAGTTGTCGTTGGTCCCGCCGACGTCGTCCACGCTGGCCCCGAGAGCCGTGAGGCTCTTCATAGCATCTTCAATAGACGTATTCATAGTCTCTTCGAATACTCGAAGGCGGTCCAGAAGTGTGCGCTTTCTGTCGCCAAATGGGTCTGGCGCAGAGAGGCCCTTCCATCCGTCCTCTGCAGCAGAATACCCGCCCTCATCAGTGTCCTTGCCTATGAGCTTTATTCTCTCGTTAATCATCTCAGAGATGGAGTACCCTGTGAAGTAATCTCCCGACTTTGACATAATCCTAAGGAACGCAAGCATGTCCTCAATGACCGACGCGATTTTACCTACCGCAAGGTAATCCTTCGACGCCCCAGCATCGATTAGCGACCGCACATTAATCTGTTGTGGCTGTTCTTCCTTGGCCATTCGGGCTACCCCCCAGTCGGTATCTCTGCGATGTCTTCCAGTGAATCTATGCCTCTGTTGTGATAATCAGACAGTGGCGTTGTCTCCACAGATGAAACCCCAACAAAATCCGCGCTCCCGCCAAACATGCGTAAGGCGTCCTCCAATAGAACCTCCATCGAGACCTCTTGACTCAACGTTGCTGGGTTAATCGCACTGAGACCGGAGAACTGTAGCCCAGTCAGGATGTTGTGAATAGCCGTGAGCTTCTCACTCTTCAAATAATCAAGCAGGCCGCCAACGCTCTTGACGATGTGTGCATCATAGCCCGCATAGATGTTTCTCAGGTTTTGTACCACGGTCTGTAATGAATACAAAAGTTCACCGTACTGACTGTAGCCGGCGCCAGACCCAAAGAAGGCCTTGGCTTTACTTGGCAATTCTCCATTAGAAACAAGCACACTAAGATCTTGCCTTACTTCGGTCAGCGCCGGAAGGGCCTCAAGAAACTTACTATGCCCTTGTGCAACAATTTTGAGGCTAGTAATGGGGAACGAGATATTTGCAGAAGGTAACGGCGCAAAGGAGACGGAAACGGCTTCGTCAGGATTGGTTGAGTTGCCGCTGACGCCAACAATCCGAGCAATCCGTTCATCGCCCTGGAACACAATGTCGTTTGGCTTGATAATGTAGCCAGCGTCTGTGGGCGTCTTTGTCAGGGGAAACTGCGCGCCGAGATAAAAGGCGGACGACTCTGCGTCCATGGCGCCGGTTAAGCCAAAGCCTGGCGCTGTAACCGTAAGTTTACTTCCTGAGGCATTACTTCCAGTAATACGTAGTTTATTGCTGGTTATGTTGAGCTTGAGGGTTGGTGGGTCGTCCAGTGCTTCGGCCGCAGCAATAGAAGAGGTGCCCCCGAAGTCTGTATTCGTGAGCGCTCTAGGGATTGGTTGGGCGAGCCGTATTGTCTGGGTTGTGGCGCCAGGGTCAACATTAGGGAGCACCAGGGCTATATCCACATAAAACACGCCGGGTGAGAAGACCTCCGCCTTATCACCGGCCCGAACTTGAATGTCTTTGGGGATCCTGAAGTCGGTCTCGGGCAGTCCGCTAGAGTTTGAGGATGTGGCGGCTGCGCCAGTGGCAATACTCTTCACCAGGATGCCAAGCTCTAGGAGGCCCTCCGCATCTAGTGGAGGATTCTTGGTTATATCTTTGACGTAGGAGTGCCCGCCAAAAGTATCTCCGGACAGGTGATGAAGGGCGCCTATTGCCTGATTAATATGGGTGGGGCGGTTGAGCCAAGTTGGCCCAAATGGGCTCACTTTGAGTCTAGCCGGTCCATAGTTCGGAAACGTAATCCTGGATGCCGTACCTGCTGTGGGGCCGTATAGCCTGACAGTGGGTGGATCCAGCGGCACCGACGCTACGCTGAACAGCGCGGTCAGAAAGGACTGGTCGAGACAACCCGCCAACGATACTCCGTCGTGAATCGGTGTGTTTTGGGAGATCCCAGAGGGCAAAACAGTGGTGGTTACGAGCGTATTGGTGTCAAAAACGCTAAATTGGTCATACATCCCCAATAGCGTCCCCATTTGTCGATCTTCCATGAGGCCAATGGGATAGCAGGTGTAGCTGACATTGACCGCTGCTCCCTCCGCAACAGGAGACGGGAAGACAAATGAGGCTCGTCCGGTCTGATGGTTGATGGTGCCGTTAAACGCCAGCTCCCAGGTTCCTTCTACAAAGTTAAACTGCGTGCCAGCAACGAAGTTGGCAGCTTCGGGGTGTCCGCTCAGGTCTAGGCTGATTGACGCCGCTCCATAATCGACTGAACCATACGGGCCGAACTGACCAGGTGGAGCAACTTCCGCATAAAGGTTCCCGGCTAAACCGAACACGTCCTCTACAAGCGTGGCTATTACGTTATTCGCGGCGTCCAGAATTTCCACTCTGCCGACGGGCGCCTGCCCCGATACGATAGAGACGGCGTAATCGGGCGAAAACGCCGAAGTGTAGAGCGGGTCAGGGAACGTATAAACATGGTCAGGCGCTGGAACAGCTTCTGCCGGAGCGGTTACTGACGTGAGTGGGGGCAGAGTGGTCTGAGGGGTGACGGAGACATTGCCAGCGGTGTTATACGTGATCGAAAAAGGTACCAGGAGGTCAGGGTCAGTGGGATCGACAAATAGTGTCTCGACATGAACAGTGCCTGGCTTTACGTATGTCTTTAGCCACTTGTTGGCGTTCACCTCTTGGTTGGCGTACTCCGGGTGCTGCACTGGATTGGCGTTGCCTACTGCGGTAAGCGACGACGTAAAAAACTGCGCTGTTCCGTCCCCAGACGCTATCTCGCCAGACTCCGAGAACTCATAGAGGTCCGGCTTGATCGACATGACGGCTTTAGATGAGGGGTGTGCCGAGAGATCGCCAGTAACCTCTTGTGAGCCTGTGTTGACCTGAAGAGTCGCGATCTCTCCCGTTTGGAGGATAAACGGCGAGGTCATGCCGAACAAAACGGCGGACTTGTCAGGAACAATGGTCACAGGCCCTTCGAACTTCGGCTTGGTTATGTCCTTGTGGTCTGTCGAATTACTCAGCATGGAAGACAGGAGCGCGCTGTCCAAGATCGCCTCAGAGACATTCCCGGAAGTTGTCGGCATACTCATATAGCCGGTTAATGTCTTTTTGGCTTTGGCTATCTGCTGAACGCGCGTGGACGAGCTAAGGTCCGCCTGACCAAAAGTGCTAACCGCCGTCTCGAAGTTCAGACTGTTGCTTAAAAGAAGCTCAGCGATCTTCTGTATTTCGTCTATCGCCGCAGTCGCCTTTCCCAAGAGCTGTGCACTGTCAGGGCCAACAGCAATGATGCCGGTTCCTGTTTTGCTGCTCTCTGCGAAAGACTTCACCTTTGTCGTGAACTGCCCAGCCAGATGGTCCAGTTTATCCGCAGACGCGCCTTCCATCTCGTCCAGAATAACTAAAAGGTCACCAACATGTGTTGCGTCTGGCGCAACGTCGTCAAGGTGAAGCTCGGGGCCAATCCTGGTGAGAAGAAGCACCCGATCGAGGAGTACATCACAAGACAAGGCCTGCTCTTTGGCAAAAAGGGCCATAAGGCAGTAGGCGGAGTCTATGTCAGCGTTAACTGTCTTGTGGATAAGCGCCTTGACTGAGTGGACCAGATCGTCCGGGGACGTGTACGCGCCGCGGGTTACGATCTCGGTGGTGGGGCGGAGAGCTTTGAACTTACCAGCGACATCGCTCTCAGTAAACTTACCACTCATCCCCAAACTCCATGCCGCGAAGCCGCCTCGCCTCGACCTCTGTTAGGGAGGATACTTTGGAGCGGATAACGGAGGGCTCTATATTCAAGAAGCCGCAAACGGTCAAAAACGCACCGACCGTGTGGTCGTCGTCGTTATTAAACAACCATAGATCGGCGTCATCGCCAAGACGCCGCAACTTTTTGTTCTCGTGGCCCCTGTACAGAACCCAATCTACAGACGCCCTCCTGACAACGGCCGCCCAGAGGCGAGTATACCAGGGGATGTGCCCGTTGCTCGGCTCTATCCCAAGCTCAAACGACGGTGGCAACATTCAGGTCTCCGAGCAGGGCCGGTACAAGATCAGCAGCGTCACTCAAAACAGAGATGCCGCTGCCCTCTTTTGGCACTACTCGTTCGGCCTTGAGCACAAAATTCCCAATAGACACGCCGGTGATCGTAATGGAGTTGCTCGAATACGCCACCGTCGCCACGTCTGCGTTCTTGTTGATGTCTTTGAGCAGCACGTCAACAAGGCCGTCAAACCGAACGCCGCTCCGATGAACGGTCTCAAGGTCCAGAGTTACCGAACTTCCGACGGACACCGAGATAGTGGGAGCGCTGATGTTAAGTAGTGCGGCGGTTGTAGTGTTTGTGTACTGAACGCTGTCAACAATCGGAAATAGAACATCTGGTAACGGGGCTGCCAAGAGCTTGGGAACCTCTATTGTTCTGGAGATGTTGGTATAGCCTTCCATATACACCGAGTACCGCGCTCCTTGAATAAGGTCAACAGACGTATAGCCTGAAACGTCTGTTTCCGCCAAAAGTGCCTTTGGCACTATTGCGTGTGTTGTGTTTGTTCCTGAGTAGTGAACCAGGGTCGGGATACTGCTCTCGGAGAAGTGGATGCTCAGCTTGTTTACTGGTCTGCCATACGGATCGATAAAGGTTCCAGAGCAGCGGCAGAGGTGTGCGTCGGTGGCCTGCGAGAGGTCTGTAGCGTCGATGAGCACGTCGAAGTAGTTATTATCGACGGCGACATTGTTCACGTCTGTGCTAGAGGCAGTTATCTTCTGCAGATTAGTCTCTGTTACCTTAGCGGGCCCGGCGGGGGTGATATGTATCTCGTAGTCCCCGTCAGCACGATTACCCAAAAATACAGAACCGTTGACGTCTGTCGTGCCGCTACCCAAAGAAGCGGTAGTGCCGACAGCATGAATCGACACGAATACGCCACCGATAACGCCAGTCGTCGGGTTAAGAGCGTCAAAGGGCTCTGTTCTGGTTTGTACGTATACGTCAACTGGCATTCTAACTACCTAGGAAGCAATTCTTGGATCACGGCCCAGTGCGCGCTGGAGCCGTCCTTGTCCGTGTCTGGCTCTCTGAAGGCCCTGTAATCGGATATTGGGGTCTACCGAGGTCGAGTCTGGCGGCCTCAGTGGCGCCACCCGCTTCTCGAACTCCTCATCCCGCTTTTCCTTGTTTTGCCGCTTTAAGTACTCTCGGGATCTTTTGGACTGCTCCATGGCTTTCAGGTCCTCCTCAGCGTACGCCTTATGCATCAGGCCCGGCAAAGCAAAGCCACCGGTGCCTTTCTTCAGTGATTTATCCCACTTCGGAGCACGATATAGCCTTTCTCCCTCGTTGGTGAAGTACTCACCCGGTAAGCCCGTGTACTTTTTGGGCACACCGGCTAGCCCCGCAGCCCCGCCAGCGACCATTCCGGGCAGTCCCAAAGCGCCACCGGCTAGCCCCGCAGCCCCGCCAGCAAGAGCCAAATAACCTCTGTCTGCATCGAGGACGTCGTGGGACTCAGACCCTGGCATGGCGAAACTCGACAAAGCACCTATGCCGGCACCCCTTGCGCCGGATCGTATCGACCGCTGCCCGAGGCTCGGAACCCACCCGGCAGCTCTGCCAGCTCTGTCAAGGCCCCACTCAGGCCCAATGTACTTATTCCGGTCAAGCCGGGAGAAGAACCCGGGCGCTTTACCCTGATTGACGCCAAGCCGGGCCAGTGGTTCAAGCTTTGGGGTCAGTTTTCCGGCGTCATCTACCAGGCCAAGGTGACTTGGGAGCTTCGATCTGGAGAACAGCCTGTTTGCTGCCCAGCGCTGGCCAGGAGTATACGAGCCTTTCCTGAATCCAGAGGTCATGCTACCGATTCTAGCGCCAAGGCTAAAAGCCCCCTGCTGCCCCGCGGTGCGCTTGATCGGGTCGGCAACAGTCCCTCCCCACGCCCTGGCGCCCAGGGGGCCGGAGTAGGCCTGATTGCCCCCAAATAATGGAAACACCTGTTTCGTGGGCTGGGCGCCCCCGCCCGCGGCCCCAAGGAACTCGTCAATCGGCGTCCTGGCCGCATCAGCTGGCGACGGCAAGCGCGTGCCCTTCTGGGCGAAGGTTTTGCCGGATCTAAACGCGCGCCCAAGGCCGCTGGCCGCCGCTCTCGCGCCCTGCCAAAATGCCGTCTTCTCCATCAACCGGTCTGAGAGGAGCCTTTTAAGGGCCTCTTTGTTCACAGAGGCATGACGCATCATTCCGGGCTGGTGGATTGCGCGCGCTCCCTGCGGCGCGGTCGCAACATTGCGATTTAGCGGAGGTCGCGCAGACATCCCGCGCGGGCCCATTCCACTAACTGCGCTCCGCATCCCTCCGGCCATAAAGGGGTCTTGTGCCGTTCTTTGTTTGGCCTGATCGTGGTTGGCGCCCGCATGAAAGTGTACCCATTGGCGTGGGATACCAAGCTGGTGAGTGGGCATCTGCTCACCAGTTCTATTGGCGGTTTGCCCTGGAGCGATAGCGAGCTTGGTCATCTCGCGAAGCACATCGAGGGCACAGTCTCTGTCAAAGGAGTCTTTGCTCATGACAGTGTCCTCCTCGGGGCAGTGGCGATGTTCGGCCTGATGATGTCGAACATATCGTCTGCCTGGGATAGAAGCGTGAACAGGTTCACTGGAACGGCCGCATCGTCTCCAGATGGAACGGTTATTATGCGCCTAATAGACAGGGGCGCAACCGCTACTTCGACTTTGATGCCCTGTACCAGGGAGAAGGTTACTCGCCCGTGCCCATCGGTCCTGTAGAATGCCTTGGTGTCGTATACGACTGTTCCGCTGGCTAGTAAGTCCGGTGCCTGGACTAGGGAGACATAGATCTCCGCATTGGCAAGGGCAGAGCCGTCCATTCGGTACAGGTCGGCATAGAGATCGCACATGGGCGCGGGGGGCGCCGGATCTGTGATCGTGGGAGAGAACGGCTTGGAATAGAGCGTAAAGCCATTGGTTGGGGACTTTATTACTGGAGAGCCATACGGGGCCGGAACGGTAAGAAGCCAGTTGGGAAGTATCGCCCGGGAATCCTGTATTACGATTCTGTAATTATTGGTGCCGAATACGACATTGTCTTTTACGAGTGTCACGTAATAAACGCCAGGGCCGATGGCTAGCCTTACACGGCCATCGTGGTCAGTAATGCCGTAGCTGACTGGACTGCCATCCTTGTCCGATATGTAGACCTTCGTGTCAGTGTGTGGTGCGTGAGACGACGCATTAAGCGGATGATTGGCTGCTGTGTCCATGGAGTCGGGCTCTGGGTTCAAAACCCGGATATTAACCTGCTCCTCAGAGGCCCCGCCAGTAAGAAACAGGGCCTCGAAGTGGAAGGGCACCTGCGGGTCGACGGTCTGGTCCGCTCGATGCCAAACAATAAAGTAGTCTCCCACGGAGGGGAGCGTGATCTCACTGGTGACGTATCCTACGGCAGAGGTTGAATAGATCGCGGGGATCGTCGTGCCATCGGAGCCAGGTGCTATAAACCCGCCCCCCTGACTGCCAAGGCCGGTCAAGCCCAAAGAGGTCAACAGGCCGGCTGTTCCAGCCTGTAGATCGATATTGCTGCTGGTTCCGGCAGAGCCGCTCGTAGCGGTAAGGACCAGATTATTTGTAGTGGCCTCTTGGGTGACGACAATGCGGTCCCCGGAAAGCGCCTCCGCAACGCCTGACTCAATGATCGCCTTCACCTCCGAGAAGGTTACTGTGTCACTATTCGCAACGTTGTTTTTTGCCCCATCAGACGCGTAGATGCCTTCCACGAGCCCGGTGTTGGCCCCGAAGGAGTTGCCAAAGCCGGACAGAGTGATTTTGGAGGAAGACCCCAGACTATCGGTGACGATCTTTATCGTATCGCCACCAGTATTCTCAGCATACGCTCCTATGAACTGGGCGTTCAAAGCTGCAAGATATGCTACCTTCCCGGCAGCAACCGCGCTGAGGTCGATTATGCGCTGAAGGCCGCCGTCGATCCGGTAGGTGGCGGTGTCTCCCGGGCTATTGCCAGCGTAATTGCCGTCACCGCCAGGTGCTTCGGTGTGCTCGCACAAGAATATAGCTGTTTGGGCGCCAACGACGTTGGCATCAGGCAGCACATGAATGGTCAAAAAGTCGTTGTTGCTGACCGAGAGCGTAGTTATCGCCTGGTTGCCGACATACTTGGCAAATTCAGCGGGCCCTGCAAAGACAGCTCCAGCGCCGTCAAAGACCTTGGCTGTGACGACCTTGTCCACCCCGCTAGTAAGTGTCTTGCTTACAGTGAGCGGAGCGGCCACGCCAACGTAGGCATCGGGCACCGGCGAAGTGCCAACGGTCAGAACATCCGTAGCAACAACAGTAAGGGGGTCGCCATTCTTGAATTTGAGGTCAAACGAGCCCGCTGTAGCGAAGGTGGTGGTCTCGCTAAGGTACAACGCAGGGACAAGCGTCTGCGTTAAGGTGAGGGTAGCCATGACGGCACCGCTAGCCTGGGACAGAACCTCTACTACAAACGGCCCGCCGACGATCTCACCGGCTGAGTCGTAATAGGGAATCGTCTTTGCTTGTCCAATCCTGGCTTTCACTAAGTGCCTATTGCTCGTTTGATGTTGGTGGCTGCAGCGATATGCCCAAGAACTTCTTTACATCGGCAAACGCCGTGTCATAGAGGGCCTCGTCAACGTACGGATCTACAGCATCAACACTGCCGTCCAAGACAGACTGTAGAAAGTCGCGCTCTATCTTTAATCGCCGCTTCTCCTTATCGATAAACTTCTGAACCTCTGTCTGGAGGTCGGTGAGAAGTTTTTTCTTCTGTTCGGACGATAACGTATTAACGCTAGCGCCCTCTGGAAGCGTGGACATTGCGACCCCCCTTAGCTAAGCAGGGCGTAAGCGCCTAGTCCGGCGGCGGCTGGGAGTGCGATATCCTTGGCCTTCTGCATCATCTTCTGCTTCTGACGCCAGTTCGCAAGGAGCTTGCCTCCGCTCGCTAACGCCGCCCCTGTAAGACCAGTCTCAGCAGCAAACGGGGCCATCTCACCAGCATACGCTTTCAGATATCCCATTGGGTCGGATTTTAACGTAGCCCCGCCACGTACAAGATCCCCCTCCGATTTGATGAAGTCTCGGACTCTAAGAGAGCGCTTCTGGGCCCCGGTAAGGATCGCTCCCGGATCGGCCGCTCTTAGTGCCGCCGCCTCTCCACCGGCGTGCCATGCGGCTTGAGACTTGGCGGGATCTCTCGCAAGACTGTGAAGCCACTTGGCTCGTCCGCCGAGGCCAGCAAGGCCGCCAAGAAGGCCGCCACCCACAGCGGCCGCGCCAACACCCTTGGTAGCAGAGCCAAAGAGCCCGCCCAGGATGTTTGCGTTCTTCTCCAAGTGGTAGTCGTAAAGCTGTGCAGATGCAGATCTGAGGCCCAGCGCGAAGATGTTCACACTTGCGCCCTTCTCTGTCTCGGAGGCCTGCGGAATCGGCCCTCCTCCCATCTGCTGCTGCTGCTGCTGTGGGCCACCAGCCATGGGCTGTTGCTGCTGCTGTTGCTGCGGTGGCCCTCCGCCCATTTGCTGCTGGAGCATGCTGACCATCTGCATCACCTGCTCGTCAGTATAGTCGGGGTAAGCCGCCCGAACAGCCTGATCGATAGGCATGCCCTGGGCAACCATGGCCCGAATACGGCCCATTTCGGCGATCTTTGAAAGAACACTCATGTTAAGTACCTCCTCAACTTCTTCTGGATGGCGGATTTGAGACGACTGACCTTGTAGTCAGGCATTTTGAGCCTCTTGGCGATGGCCCCTGTAGACGTAGTCTGGGGTTTGCCCATGCCAGTGAGATACTCGTAAACTTCTCGCTCATTACCGGTTAACTCGTATTTGAACAGCCTGAGGACTTCTTCAGACTTTGAGGGTGTCAGCGCATAGGGATCTTCCTCAAATCCTTGTGTGAGAAAGTCGCTACGAAGCTCGGAGTCCATTCTTTCTGCTTCAGCGTTCGACCACCCTAGCTTGTCTGCCATTTCCTTTACTGTAGGCGGCCTGCCGAGATCTTCATGTAGGTCTTCTCGGGCAGAGGTGAACTCCTTGATCCGATAAACCCGGTTCTCTGGAATTCGGCCCACGTTCTGATTCTCTACAATAAAGCGTTTTGCCTTATCTAGGTATCGGTAAACGTAGGTTCCCAGGGCGCCTTTCTCGGGATCGTACGATCTCAGGGCGTCTACGAAGCGAAGCTGGAACTCAGCCTCTATCGCAGCGTCTGGGATCATTTTGACCTTGCCCTTGTAGACATTGGTCTTGGCGCGGATAAGCGGCCCGAAGCTTCGCAGGAGGGGATGGAGGTCTGAGACGGATTCCCCGCCGTCTTTCCATGCCTTCCACATGGCGATCTCTTTGCCCTTCTTCTCTGTGAGCGCCGCCTCGTCCAACTTGCCCGTGGGCTCGTCTACAGATCTGTCGTGCTCTTCGACCTGAACGGTCGCCGGGCCTACTTTTCTAGTATGCGCCCGGACCTTGGTGGTCTTGGCGTACTTGAGAAAATCATGGACGGGATCTACAGACAACAATCACCCCACCTCTAAGCCACGAGCTTTGGCTGTTTAATCGTGGGCCGCTTTGTAGCGATAGTGATAGCCTTCCTGGTTTCAGGAGTGACCTTGGCCTTGGGGATCTTCATCGGCTTGTTAGCAAGCTTGGAGAACTCTTCTCGCATGCTTCTCATCGTATTAGCTGTAATCATGAAGTACTCCTATGTCTGTGTTAGGCTTTTCTGCAGAGCCTTGAACCACGCGAAAATATCGCCGTGCTCAGCCATTGCGGCGGTTTGCTCGGCTGGCCTTAGCTGTCTAAACGCGTTCTGAGCCTGATCCATCGATGCAACCGGCGACGCTGTGCCTGGGAAGCCGACCTGGGGAATATCAGGGACGGTGTCAGTCGCTTGGCGGTTACCTGCGCTTGGCTGCGGGGCCATGCGTCGCGGCATCGGGTCTGCTGCCGGGTTATAACCGGGCATATCCGGACGTGCCTCGCCGCTACGCCGCCCCGCGGCACTACGCCGTGACGCCGCCATCGCGTTTCTCTGGGCTTCCAGCCCAGCCCAGTCAGCCTGACTTATATTCCGTTGTGCCCGAAGCCGCTCAATTTGGCGGGTTTTCCCAGGCCTAGAGAGTCGATTTAATCGAGCGCCCCATCGGCGCATGCGCTTGCCTTCTCTCATCCGCCATAGGCCCGGAACATCTCTTGGTAGGCTCGGTGGCGCAGTAAGCCCAGGGGCAGAGAAGCCCTCTGGACCAGGCTCCCAGCGCACGCCTTCGCCAAGTCGGTGCTCTACTGGCTTCGCGCGCTGTGAGCGTACAATTTGGCGCAGCCGGCCTGCCCTGCCACCGCGCAGGCCAGAGCCGCCGTAGGTTAGTGCCTCGGCAGCTCTACGCTCCTTGGCCCCGCTCCCGAAAACGGGGCGAAAGGCCTCGCCGATGTCGATGCCGGACGATCTGGCTGTTGTGGGCCGCCCATGCACCCCAAAGCTACTGAGGCCAGTGCGCTCCCTTTGTCTCAACAGCGGCTCGGTATCCTGTCGGAACTTGGTAAACGCTCTCGCGCCGGAGCCCTGTAGCAGCCTGCCCATGCCGGCAAGTCCGGCCGCGCCAGCGCGGCCTGCCCCACGAAGCGCCCAAGGGACGCCCTTGTATAGGCCATACCCAGCACCGCCAAGGCCAGCAAGTCCGCCTAAGCCAAGGCCCAGTGCGCCGAGGGTGCCTATCGCGGCGCTCTTTTCAAGATCGATATCAGCAAGTCTTAGGGTGAGCCGATATTTTCTAGCAGGGTCTAGCATGGTTCGCACCTCTGGCTGTGCCTGTCTTGCGCAGTCGTAGATATATTATGCTACAACGACAGGCAACTAAACAGACATTACTTGGACATGAGATGTAGATTTTTAAGGGTCACACCCTTGGTTACAAGGAGAACCTTCTTGTTGATGCCCTGGCCGAAGGACTCTTCGACAAGGGGCAAATTCTCTGGGTCTGTGGGAGGAACTTCTTCTTCCTCAAGCGTGTTTTCGGGCTCTTCTGACATGATTAACCGCCAAGGGCTCTCTTGTTGATTGATCTAAGGTACTGCATTGCTCGGAGGTACCGAAGTCTTCTGGGGTCAAGCTTCCCATCTACCGGTCTTGCGTCTACCGGATTAAGGGTTCTTGTTTTTTCCCCTTTGAGCGCCCCGGAAGCCTTTACAAGTGACTCCGGTGCGAGCGGCTTGGTCTCTGTGTCAGCGACATCCAGCCAGCCCTTCAGGTTTGCTAGATCGCCATAAGCGTTGCCATGAAAGCCAATAGTCGTGGCGCCAAAAACCGGCATGCGGCCATCTCTGGCCATAATGGTCAAGCTATCGTTCTTATTGCCCAGGATGTCGGGTATCGTAGCAAACACGCGCTCTGTGTACAGGTCGATAAATCTGTCTATATCGGCCCCGGCCTGTTTCAAGCCAAGGTACATCTCCGCCAGATCGTCTACAGCCCCGAGCGTGGTGTGCTTCTGCGAAGTAAGGCCAGCGGGCAAAAGCACGACAGACTTCTCTTTCCCGTTACCCCAGGGTATTTGGTAGTAAAGGAAGGGATAGTTTGAGGCCGTGTCCTCAGGAGGGGGATTGTCGAGGTTGTGTTCCTTGGACGTAAAGCCAACATCGACTCTAGACTCGTTATTGACGAGGTCTTGCACAGCCTTAAGGCTGCCCAGGGCTGCAGTTGCTACACTTTCATCCAAGATGGAGCCACAGCCAAACGTTTGCTGATAGTAGCTCGGCCCTATTCGCATCGGCCAAAACACCTGGGCCATCCAGGGGGGAAGGGTTGTCTGCTCAAAGCTGAAGTCGACCTTTACGGGGTGTTTATACCTTGTGATCTTCATCACCTTGGTGACCTGATAGGTCACGGCGTCACCCTCTGCGTTGTCAATCGTTGTGTACTGAGCTTTGCCGTTTTTGATCACTGGTTTGACGACAAACCGGGAGCCACTATAGCCGGCCCCCTCGGCCAGCACCTGGTTGTTGGCGAAATGGGGGAGCCTTTCGCCCGGGTTGAGGTCTCGGGTCGGGGCAGAGGCGCCCTCGGCGGCTTGGGGAGAGTTGTAGAAGTGGCTCTGCCCAGCGGCGGCTTGCAAATAAGACGACCAGGAGGACTCATCCGCCTTGCCCGGGACATCATTAACAGACCGGGCGCTGTCCATATCGAAATCTGTTCCGCGATCACCAGTTAGTCCTGGGTCGGTGGCTACCGACGTCGGAGACAGCCACATCTGCTTGTCAGCCTTTGCCTCCTTGGAGGTCCAATAGATCTTGGTAGCAGAGGCGTATCCGGTCTCTTTTGGGAGCTGGTCTCCTTCTGCAGCAGCCTTGAAGGCCTCTGTATCCGCCGACTCATCATCAGGCGACTTGAAAAGCTCCACGGCCTCTCTGTGCTCACGACAGTTCACGAGCTGGATCTCTGTCGCCGCACCACCACGAGCATCAAACGTGTGGACAATCGTATCTATTACTCCGACATAATGCGTGCCCTGGGCCTGCTCGTTAGCGTAGCCGAGTCGCCCATTCGGAGCCTTTCGCCAGTCTTTCTTTGGGGGGAAGACCTCCTGCCCCTTTTTCTTGGTCAGTTTGTACACTCTGCCTTCCTGCACAGCAGGATCTAAAACCAAACAAGGGAGCCCGGCTACAAGCGCAGGGGTAAACCTCAACGACGCGCGGAGAGACCGGGTTGCGAACCGTTTGGCAAAAAACATGTAGTTCGCCGCGCGCTGCATATGCTGTTGCGGAGAATACCGGGCCTGCCCAGCCATCTCGTTCTCGACAGTCTTCATTACGTAGGTAGAATCGCCCGGGGAGCCGACCGCACCGGTTACGTCCTCGTCAGCCGTCTTCATCTGCTGCTTATTTATCTTCGAGAAGATATCGTTATCTCCAAGGCCGACGATCTCAGGAATGGGGCCAGAGTACTTCTCATGCCCCATGGTGAAGGAAACCCCTCTCTTCATAGCCTCGACCATCTCGTCCAGGCTGGTCTTTCGTTCGTTTTGGCCGGTGTCCCCGTCGAGCTTTCCACGGTTATGTAAAATGGCGGAGTTTGGGGAGAAGTACATGGTCTTCTTGTTACGGCCGCGCGATGTCCTTCCGTGGAGAGCAAGCCTGGTAGTCTCTCTCATCCAATTCCGGCTAAACGAAATAGACTGAATCTGTTCAGGAAACAGCACGTTGCACTTTGGCGGCGGAGCCATATATAGGTCTGGCGTCATTGTGAACATGTTCAGCCGATCTTGCATTGTGGCGTCCAACAGCTCACGGACAACAGAGTAGGCCACACCTGATGACTTCGCTGAAAGCGCAAGGCCCTGATCGAGAAGCTCGGCAGCAACCATGACGTTGTCTCTTGTCATGGCGCTCTCTTTGGCTTTAGTTTCCGTGGCTGACCCCGGAAAGGCCCCGATGGCTACGGCGCCACCAACCACCATCTCTTTTATCTTTAGTTGCGCAAGTCTAAATTTGGCTACCGCCTGGCCCTGACCCGTATCCTGTTTGGCCTGAGACGCATTTGCAGGCGCAGTAGCTGGCGGATCTTTGATAACACTTTGGGCAAATGGATCGGAAGTAAGGGCCATGTGGTTCTTTACACGCATTATGGGCGAACCGTTTGCTTCCTTAACGACGTACAAGACAGAGTCCACATTGTGGCCCTCGGTGCCGAAGCCTGGGTCAATTGCGTCTTTTGACTGGAGGGTGGCGCCCCGCTCCCAGAAGTCAGAAATACTCCCGTCTACCTTTTTATCTACGGGGGTATTGGCCGCTGCATTGCCGGTATTGATCATGCCCATGAGCATTTCTCGGCAGTTGTGGGCCTGCTTGTGTAACGTATTCAGCTCTTCGTTGTTGGCGTGGCTGACCTTATTGGGGATCCGGACCTTGGATTTAACCTCTAGCCCTTCTTTCATATATGGCGGACAGGGTATGGAGGCGAACTGGTGATACACCTTCTGCAGTAGCAGGTTGACCAGATCCATAAACGAGGAGGTGGACTTGACGGCCCTCGTTACCCGGCGAAAATAGCGTCTGAACGCCTTGCTCTGGATAAACGTGGCTGACGTATCGTCATCCTGGTGAACGGCGATCATACGGGTGAGCTTTAGGCGTAGCTCTGCCTGACTCATAAAGTCATTGACCCCCCTGTACTTCCTCGCCGCCCTTGAGTCATAGACGCCTGTAGCCGACTCCAGGAGTGCGTAGATGCCCCCAAGAAGACCGGGCAGGTTAGGTAGGGCGGATGGCTTTGCGCGCAGAAGCTTGAGCAGGTCGTCTGTGCTGTCTACCTTGCTCTTTCCTCTGTGAAGCTGGGTTGCTCCGGCAAAGATGGCGCGCTTGTATGTGGATGTGCTCGTCTTGGCACCTCCCCAATACATCTTGCACTGCTCCCAGTAGCTGGAGAAGTCCCGACACTTGAGGACGATTTGTCGAAGGCCGCCTATCTTGTTAAAGCCGTAGCCCATGACTTCACCAGCGAAGAGCAATCTCCACTGCCGTAAATCGTGCTTGTTCAGGTAGCGAACTCCATTGTCCATAGGATCGCCACCATATGAATCTGACGAAGTGCCATCGTATCCGGGCCGGAAGTCGCTTCCGCGGGAGATATCCTGCCAGGCCCCCTTCGTGTACTGGCGCTGAGTATACGCGTCTGGGGAATAGCCGGCAGACTGCGCTACCTCCCCGGCGTAGCTCGACTCCATGAAGAAGACATGCACGAGGGTTCTGGGCAGAAGCCTGTGTGCTTCGTCTGTGGCCGGTATGGAGATGGTCGCGGTACAAGGCTTGTTTAGTCCACCGACAACCTCAGCCTTGATGACCTCTACCTCAATCCCTTCCAAAAAGAGCCTGAGGCCGAGATAACGCGCATTGGTTTTTGTATTGCCCATCGAAGACTATTTGTCCCTGTAATACTCGTCGTGAGAAATGATAGCGCACTCAGCATCAACGCGCATCTTCCCGGTTCCTCCCTGCCTAACCCTCATTCTGGATCGATCTATAAGCTCCAATACAGGGTCTCCATCGAAAACACGAGCAACAAGTTCCTTGGCAGTCAAACGTGTCCTGTAGTCCCTTACTGTGCCAGCGCCACTAACCATCACCGGAAAATTCCCATTCATGTCTGCGTGCGCCCGCCGTCTTTTATCCTTCGTGTCCAAGAAGCTGATAGATTTTATTTGGGTCGCCATAAGGGAACCGCCAAATTGATAAAATGTATGGTGTAAGCATTGGCGGATCTAACATAACTATACGGCTTATTAGTCGGGCAAGACATCGAACGCGGTGTTCTCGTCGGTGTCTTCTGTGGTGCCGCCCTGTCCGGAGATATCAGCCATGCCCCCGAATCCTGAAATGTCGACCGGAGTGGCCACGCCCGCGACGGGCGTCTTGCTTCCGTACGCGACATGTTGGGGGTTTTGGAAGCCGCTCAGGGATTTGGCCTTATTGGCCGCTATCGTTGCCGCAGAGGAGTACCGCCCTTGGCCACTTTCCGAGTCATAGGCCATAGCAAAGGCCATGGCGTTCGATATCTGGTCTAACGTGCCGGCGCCCATCGCGCCTTCCGCATCTACGAAGGACTTGTTGGAGTTCGCGTCCCACTCCTTGTTTCTTTTGATTCGACCCTGGTTAGTGAACCTGGACGCCATCGCACCGGCCTGCCCGAACCAGTGGTTTATCTCTCCGGGTCGCAAGAGAGACCCGGGGCCGTCAAGGCCAACGCCGGAATGATTGGTGATGTCGGCGTTGGCTTGGCCAATCCCATAGCCCTCGACCAGGCCGACAAGGCCTTGCTTGAAGACCATATCATTGGCCTTCTTGGCCATGTCAAATGTATACGCATCCAGCATTGAATCCAGCGCAGCCTCATTCATCATGTAGCCCATGGCCCCATAAACGGCCAGTTTGCCAGCGCCTACGGCGGCTGCCGTAGCGAGCGGATTTAGCAATGAATGGGCAACCTGGGCGTCTTTATCCATCTCATCTTCTACCGTTACCGCGATGGGGCCAGCAGGGTCATCAAAATTAAGGTACGTACGTCCAGTGGTGTATGCAGAGGCCGCCATCTGGACTGCCTTCTGGACTCCCGCAGTAGCGAGAGTAATGCCCTTGGAGCCGAGCATGTCGAGGATAGACCACTTGTTCCAGTAGTCATTGATTACGCGCTTACCTGAACCTTTGTAAGAGTTCACACCGCTGCGCATTGTCGCCTGCTTTCTCCTCTTCATGGCCTCGAATCCACCCTTCGCGGCGATGTTGGTGTAGTTTGTGACGTAGAAGTTAAACGTGAACACCATTGCATTTGGACTATCAGCAGACTCCTGGGCATTTGCCGAGATGGGATAGCCCTCCACGAGAATGTCGTCCCAGGAGATGTACATGCGCGCGTTCATCTCTACCAGTCTCGTAGCGCGAAAATAGAGGTCCCAGTTCTCCCAGAACTGTGCTCGCCAGTTGTAGTCCTCTGTATTGAGGAGGAGGCCCTGGAATGAAAGCGTTCGCGGTCTCTCGCCAAACACGTAGAGGTAGCTGTCCCCAAATGTCTCGATGAGCTGCGTCTTCTCTACGCGTGTCTCCTTGACCTGCTGTAAGATCCAATCAGTCCACGCGGCTTTCTTTAGTCCAGTCCCTCTAAGTTTATCGCCGCCGCCACCGGCGATCTTCTCGTGGAAAATTCTCCCATCGTCGTAGTCAGTCGACCCATCCCCCTGACTAAGCCCGGCACGTCGCGCCATCTCATCTACGCCACCCTGCACGTCACCGCTAAAGTACTCTCTCAAGCTTTTGCCAAGGCGGTTTAGCACCTTGATGACGGTTCCCTTCGCGTTCACTATTTGGATAAAAGCAGTTGTGTTGGCCTTTGGCACGGTGCCATGAAACGGCCTCGCTACAGCCAGTAGCTCGCCAAATCTCTCATCCCGACGGCCCACCGCATCAGCTCCGACATACGCCGGGCTGTCCCCAACCATGCCGGTCCCGCCAGCCCTGGCTCTGGCACTAGGGACATAGTCCTCCATCAGATCGCCCTGAGCGATAAATGGATCGGGCTCTACTAGAGCAATTGCCTTATCAGCGGCCATCTATTATCCAGTAATGGTGTAGTTTGGTGTTGCCGCTGCGCTGGGGGCGGCGGTTTGCTCTGGGGCCGGCTCTGGGGCGCTGGGCATTGGTGGGGGCTCGGCTGCCGCCATCCTGTTTTGAACGCTTTCAGTTACCTCGGGCGTAACGCCTGGAGGTGCTGGTGGGGCGATATTGGACGTTGCCACGCTCTGGACCTTTGGAGAGAACTGGCCCATCCGGTGTCTCAGGGTCGTAAGCTCAGATTCGCGGTCTGTGATCTTGTTTTGCAGCGCCTGAGACCTATCGAAGTCCTTCTCGCCAGTCGCGTAGGCCATATCCCTCATCTTGCTCTTGTGTTGAGCCGCTGTGAACTCTGACCGCTGCTTGGTCATGGCGTCAGAGAGCTGCTGCCTTCTGTCTGAATCGGTCCTGCCTTGCGTTTGGCGGTGAGCCATCTCCTGCTCTTTGCCTGCGCGGATCTTGGCCATGTGCTGCGCCTTGTCCTGCGTATCCTTGAGAGACGCTTCGGCTTTGGCGGCCTTTGCTCTGGCAGAAGCCAATTGCTCAGGGGTCTGTGGCGGCTTTAATCCGGTCGTAGTAATCGCTGTAGCCTTATGTTGAGACCTCCCAGTCGGTTGACTGCTCTTGGAGACCTTCACGGCCAACTTCTCGATCAAACCGTATTTTCGTCTAATAGAAAACATATTCACCACCACTAAAAACGGGCTCTAAGGGCAAGGCCGTAGACGCCTTCCTTTGTTCTCGGGTCAGGCGTAAGCGGCACAATCGGGCTACGCCTATAGAGCTTCGCCAGGCGCTTCATAAGGCTAGGAGCGGGGGAGCGGCCTTCTCGACGCCTCCTCGTAAGCTCAGCCCTCATAGATGCAACCTGCTCCGGTATCATGCCTGTCCCTGTTGGTTTTTGTAGGCCTGAACGAGCGGAAGCATTCCGGACATCGCGCCTGCAACTGCTTTGGAGGGCTGCGTCGCGCGCTCCCGCTCTGTCTCAAGCCTGTATTCCTCCATCTCTTGCGCTCTCTGTGTTTTCCTCGCCTGCTCTATTCTACTACGCATCTTGGAGCTATCACGTGCCAATCTACGAATAATATGCTCTTGCGCATTGGCGTTAGCGATCATGGGGGCAATGCCGAGAGTAGGGATGCCCGTAAGGAGTGGGTGGCGCATAGAGAAGCTCTTACTTCTTCGCGTACTGATCAAATCACGAACTCTCTGTTCCTCTTTATCGCTGAGGTACATTCCGAGGTCGTCCTCGATATCACTCACTGAGAGACGAGCAGTCTTCTCTTTAAGATGGAAGATGAGCTTCTTTTTGGCTGCGTGCTTGACGAAAAGATCCATGAGTTACTCCCTTTCTTGGCCGAACGGTGAGGGCTGCGCAGGGCTGCGCGAAGGCTGCGCAGCTCCTAGGTTGGGCGGTGGTTGCTGTGGGGGCTGGGCTAATGTGTTCCAGGCGGCCTGCTGGGGCGGCTTCTGTGCGTGTTTGGGGACCGGAACCTTTGTAAGGGTCCCCGCTGATGGGTCGTCCACCTCAACAGTGTTGCCAGGTTGTTGTTGTTGGGGCGGCTGCGCGGGGGGAGCCTGCGCTGGTTGGGCTTGGGATTGTTGCGGCGGTTGCTGGTTGGGAAGCGGGACTTGCTGTGGAGGGGGAGCTTGTTGTGGAGGCTGGGCCTGCTGAGAGGGCGGGGTGGCCGGCTGCGCTTGCGGAGGGACCTGGGCTCTGAGCTGGCCCGTGGGCTGCTGTGGCGGAGCCTGGGGCTGAGGTTGGTTTGCCATCTTAACAAACTCTTCTCTCATAACCACTAATAGTCTTGCTGGTATACTCATTGGTTAAAAGTCCAATTTGAGGCCGACATTCCCTCTAGGCGTCCAGTTGCCCTGACCGGTTACGGGGGCGTCCGCGCCAAGGCTAAGGGTGCCGGTGAGGTTCTTTGTGAATTTGGGATTGATGCTCAGGTTAGCGCTAACGGGGTTCCCTCCGGAAAGCGCAACATTCCCCCCAAGGCCAAGAGACCCAACCCCGCGGTCTTGGCGCGGCGATAAGGAGAGCCCAAGTGTCGCGGGAGCGCTGCCAACTGCGGGTGAGGACTGCCCGGAGATCTTCGGCAGGCGGCTATAAATCGCAGAGAGCCTTTTGCTGAGCAAAGGCTTGGTGGGCAGAGGCCCCAGGGATTTAGCGGACAGGGCTGTCTCCTGGGCCAACTTTTCCAACTCTTCTCTCATCGCCGTTAGTTGTCGCGCAGGGATACTCACCGTGTTGCCGCCCGTGGAGAAATGGGCCGATACGGCATAACGCCTTTTGTTGCTCGCTCAGTTCTGTTCAAGGCTCCGGTCGGATCAGCGGCTGGCGGTGCTGCAGGGCCAGAGCCAGAGCCAGAAGCGCCGTACATTTTGTGCTTAATGGTTCCCTTTTTGTAGGGATTCCGGCCCAAAGCATAGCCAGCAAGCCCACCAAGGCCAAGGCCAGCAGCTATCAGTGGCCAGGCGGCCTCTTTTCGCATCTGCCGATTCTTTTCGGCGACAGCCCTCTTGATGATGACCGTTATTTTGGGTCTGAGCGAAAAGGTGCTCGCTGTAGCCGACTTCATGCTGTCTGCGGCCTTGTAGACTTTGTATTCAGCCCAAGACGGGAGCTTGTGGCCCATGTCGATCTTCTTCTTCAGGGAGATCGCCTGTGCCGCCGTGCTGTCCAACATCTTCGACAGCATCTTGGCATCGTCATCCCTGGGCATCATCGAGTGCGCGCCACATGGAGAGGGCTGTGGTGGGGGAGAAGGAGGCCCTCCATGAGAAGGACGTCCTCCGAGAGGAAAGCTTCCGCCAAGAGGAGAGTGGCCCATTGGCCTGTGTCCGCCTAGCTTGCCGGCCAGGCCCATGAGCATATTAGACAAGCCCATGGCCAACTTACGTTTCGCTGCATATTTTTCTAATGGGTTCATTTATGGCCTCCGGCTCATTAACGCTGCGCACATACTGGCTAAGTTTAGCCGAACAGGGATAGACAACCATGGCAGCACCGCATGAACAACAAAAGCGCCTGCAGACAGGAAGAACAACGTTGAGGCCATGAGGGCAAACGCCATATGCTTGAAATAGCCCTCGTTGTGTTCTCTTGTGTGTCCCGTTGAGAGCCTCACTTGTTGCTCTCCGTAGCCAACTTGCGCTTCGCTGCATATTTTTCTAGTGAGTTCACTTTAACTCCTATTAGACAAAGCGGCTAATCCTGCAAGGCCAGCGCCGCCACCGCCGGCCACAAGGCCAGCGTTTACGAGCTGTTTTCTCTTCAAATACTTAGCCATTTGCTTTTTTAGCAGAAGCTCGTCAATCTTTTTGCCGGCGGCGCGACCTCCAAGGAGGCCAAGCGTCCCACCGCCAAGGAGGGCATAGCCCGAGTCCGCTATACTAGCCGCGGTGCCAGCACCTTCTTCGCCAAGAACTCTTTTTAGCTTATCGCTGAGCTTGTCAACGCCGGGAAGGACGGGGGCGTGCGCAACCCCCCTTTCCGCCCCAACAAGACCGCCTATGCCAGCGCCAAACCTCCCAAACGTCTTGCCGGCTACAGGCTTTTCACCATAAAGGGCAAGAGCTAGCGCCTCTGAGAGATTCTTCTTAGCAGCGTATTTTTCGAGTGGGGTCACCTACTGTCCTCTTCCACGCCGATCAATGCATCTAATTTGTCCTCGCTCTCAACCAGTATCCCCAGCCACTTGTCGATCTCGTCCAACAAGTTGCTGTGGTCGGCAACAGCCTGCGGGTCCTCCAAATAGAGGATAATAATCGCCTCTGCCTCGGCGATCTTGGCCTCATATCGTCTCTTGGCTGCTGTTAGTAGGGTCATGTGAGCATCCCCGCCCGGATGCCCCCGCCGGGTAGGCGAATCCTTCTGGGCGCTGGTGGCGCTGGTGGCGCTGGTGCCGCGGCGTCATACCGCTGTTCTCGCGGAAGCGACTGTCGCAATCTTTGTTCTTTCCCGCTCATGTGGTCTATAGGTCTTGTGAATTGGGAGGGCGTGGGAGAGGGGGGGTCCATCTTGCGAAGAAAAGAATCAGGTAGTGCCTTTGGCGGAGACGGGTCAAGCCGCTTTAGGAAGTTGTCCCAGTAGCCGCTCTTAGGTTTGCTCGCCAATTGCCGGCCTGTGCCAGCCAGCTTAACCTTCAGGGCATGGGCTAGCTTCTCAAGAAGCCTTGTTTTTCGTGCTGCGGAAAGCTTCTCCACCTAGATCACCTTGTGGCTGTTTGGCCCATCTCGTTCACCATTTTGAGAAATGCGGCCTTGTCCTCAGGAGACATGCGCGCGCCTGACGGGGGTACCGTGGTTATCGGTCTGTTTTGGGCGGGCTGGGCTGCTGGTTGGACAGCAGGCTGGGCAGCCTGAACACCCGGGTGCCGCGCAAGGCTAGGCCTCAGATGGGGGTCCGGTTTAATCGGCTTGAATTCGCCACCCCTGCGTGGGTAGGAGGCTACTCCCTGATCCCAAGCGCCAACATTGCTAACTACCTGGCCCTGGTTGGACTTTGCAGCTCCCCAGCCAGTCTGTTTGGCGCCCGTAATACGGCCCCAAAGACTGCCAAGCTTTACGATCAGGAGCCGCTTAGCGGCGTACTTCTCTAATGAGTTCACTGGGGCCCCCTTATCTAGTAGTGACCATGCTCTGAGTCGGTCTGGGCTGGGACTGGTTGGCCGGCTGCACTCCGAATGGGTTGCCCCAAGTGACCGCACTGGGGTTACGCGGTTGTTTGGGCGCTGTTCTAGGCGCCATGCCCTGCGCAGTTCTCCACCCCTCGGACGCGGCAGCCGGGTTAGGCTTTGCGCCAAGAAGTGGCATGCCGGTCGGCTGTCCCTTGAGGCCACGACCACCGACGCCGAAGCTGCCAGAGTTCCAAGCAGATCTTATCTTGCTCAAAAGTCCCGGCTGGCTGGGTGTCGTTGCGGCGCGGTTTTCAGCGCGAACGTCCGAATGAACCACCTGTCTTGGATTAGCCCTCGCGCCGGCCCAGTTGGCCAGCTTCTCAAGGATTCTATGTCTACGTGCTGCGGAAAGCTTAATCATCTTTGGTGCCTCGTTTGTGCTTGCGATTGATGAGTTTGCGGAGCTTTGTATCCTCTGATTTGAGGGTCTCCACGGCCTCCTCAAGATCGTCTAACCTCATATTAGTTGTATAATAAAAGCCCCCTAGTGTGGAAGCTATGGCGAGGAGAGTGAGGACTAATTTCATGTCTAGTTTCATGGTTAAACCTTGGGCATCCTGGCGAAGCCCTCCAGGCGGGGCTGATCGCTCAGGTCATGCTGAAAGCGTTTAACCACTGACGGGAACCGCCCTACGTTCCCTTCGATCGTATATAAAATACCGTTCTCCACCTTCTCCACAATGCCTATGTGCCCTTGCCAGGAGCCGCGTTTGCCTCTGTCCCAGCAGACCAGGTCTCCAGGACGGGGGACGGCAACGAGGCTCCCGGCTTCTGAGACGTTCTTTAGAAGTCTCTTAGCTCCTCCACTTTTCTTGAATGGGAGGTTAACGCCAAGACGACTCGCCGCCATATGCGCGCAATAGCTAATGAAGTTAGCACACCAAGAACCATCATCATCAGAATCATCATCATCAGGAATTCCCTTGTACCGTGCCACATGTGGCCCAGAATTATTTCCATCCGTCTCACCATTACCAATCTCCTCGACGGCAACGGCCAAAGTTGTAATGCCCAAACGGCTTGTATAAACCGGATCTAATGTCTCCAGTGTCTTTGGACCGCAATAACCATCAACAATAAGGTCATTCTGTTCCTGCCAAGCAAGAACAAGCTGCACTATATGCTCTTCTCGTAGATTGCCTAGTTCTCTTTGTTGTTGATTATACTCTTCGGGGCTCATGGTGTTCTCACTTATCTGGCAGTCTGTGACGGTATAATGCCTGTTGCCAGGCCGGTCTCAGGATCTTTCGCGCCGAACTTCGGAGCATTCTCGCCTAATACTGACGTCCAGACGGAGTTACCTCCGGCATCTACGGCTACAGCCGAGTGGTAGTCATTCTCTTTCAGAGACAGCCCGCGCTTCGCCAGCTCATCTGGAGATCCTGGCAATCGGAAAACAGAGGCTGTCGAGCCGGGCTGCCAGGGCGGGTGGCCGGATTGGAACTGTCTGGCCTCCTCAGGGCCCAAAGTCCGCTCCAGCTCTTGATACATGCCATTTCTGTTTTCCATCAAGAGATCGCCCACGGCATTAAATCCGCCGCCTGCTCTCGGAGCGCCCTCTGCATACGGGGCAAACTGCTTGGTGTCCCAGTTGTACTCGTTCCCTCTATAAGCCTCTAATAAAGCGAGCCGCTTGAAGCGCTTTGTGTTTTGAGGAGATTCCTCATTCAGAGCACCGCGCCAATACTGCTCAACCTCTTGCGGGACCTTGTCCATATCATGTTGTGTGCCGTCTTTGCCGAGGATCTTCCCGCCATCGCCGAGAACGCCAAAAAGGCCTGCGTGACCGTTTGTCTCTTGCATCTTTGCAACAAGCGGATCCTGCTTGTGGTCTCTAAGCACATAACCAGCCGACGGGCCAGCGCCGTCGAACCGCTTATCCTTGAACTCCATGGACCAACCGTTGTGGCTATCCCCAGGCTCCCTTAGATTGGCCGCACCCTGTTCGCGAATCATCTGGTTCATGATCCCGGCCTTACCAACCAACGCTCCCTCAAGGCCAGTGGGCTCACCGCCCTCGCCCTTAAATGACTGGGGGTTCTGGTACTGGTTGCTAGCTCCAAAAATGCTACGGCTCAGACTGATCATGGGCTTGCCGTTAGCGCCCTGTGTCATGTACACGTCGGCGTTGGTGTCTTTGGCCCGCGCCATATTCTCTGCGACAGTGGTGTTCCATTCACCGCTGCTATCTACGGCGGTGGTCGCTTCTCTCTGTTTGTTGTAGGCCACGCCAAGCTCGTTCAAGACTCTGGGCGTAAGCTCAAAAACACCGGCGCCCGTTTCTCTGGCCTTACCGCCAAGGAGCTGTTTGCCAGCGCCAGACCCCATGAAGAAGTTAAAGCCATTTGTGTGCTCAGGCTTCACGTAGCCCGGATTAGGCTCACCGGTAGAATAGTTTAGTCTCGGGTTAATGCCGCCAACTGCTGGTTTGCTTGGATCGACGGGGTCTCGCCCTACTCCATACTCTGCAAGGCGCTCGACATTGCCAGAGGCTACCAACTTTGTTGCCTGCTCTGACGAAAGTCCGCCCTCTATCCCGCTCCCTGCTGAGACAAGAGATGACACAAGCCTTCCTTCTTGTTCACGGTGTCCTGCGCGCTGCTCATTTCGTGGGTCAACATTCGCCTTGTTCCACTCGTTCAGCATGGATTGCATCCCAGAGCCAAGGCTCTGTGGCGTTATCTCTGTGCCAGATGGAAGTTTATAGGGCCCGCCGGCGATGTTGGCTATCCCTGTAGTTAGTCCTGGGAACCTATCTGCCCAGTTCTGGGGCATGATCGCGCCTGAAGGGTATCCCGCTACTGCGGCGTCAACCATTTTTGGATTCAAACCGGCTACGCTCATATAGCCACCTGCCGCAATATCCCGCTTTTGGGAAGGCGTCGTGAGCTGTCCCCTTGCCTGTAGATCCCTGGGGTCATAACCAGAGAGGTCATCCAGGGCCGGTGCCAGTAGTTGCTGAGCTATAAACGGGGCGCCGAGCCCGGCCGCCCCGGTGAGGGCCTTGGCGCCAACGCCAGCAGCACCGGCTCTAAGGGCGGCGGCTCGTGTGCCGGTAGCGGCAGCTGCTCGATAAGCCGGTAACTTGGTGGCAAGGTGTTTCCCGTACTTCTGCCCGGCAGCAATAGCCGCAGTCCCACCGAAAATAGAATCTGTATGGTCCACGAATCTGGACCCAGGCGCTCTGCCTGTCGCCTCTGTGTGGCCTGAATACCTGTCTTCCGGCGAGATGGTAAATGATCCTGCGAGCGCGCCTCCTGTAAGCCGGTTTATGGCTCCCCACGAGGCGTCCTGCTCACGCTTTAGCCGCGCAGGGTCTTGTCCTTCGCTCTCCGACCACCGCGCACGGGCACGCAGATGCTGGGCGATCTCGTTAGGATTATTACGCTGTGATAGGTTCCAGCGCGAAATTTTGTTTTCGACTTCTCTTCTTGCTGGAAGAGCCCCGGGAACCCCAGCCAGTTCCGCGAAACCGCCTTCCCCGTCCCTAACGGCTAATCTTGGGATCCCACCCTGTCCAGGCGTGTAGGCGGTGCTCGGATCGTAGCCTGGAAACGCCCGGGCTGTTGGGGCCGCGCCATGCACTGGGCCGGGGAGCGTGGCTACGGTTGCTTCCGCTCCGCCAGGGATGTTCCGCGCAGTGCCGTAACGCCCAGCGGTGAAGGTGCGCGATGGCAGACCTTGCTGCGCTTGAACAGCCCTTGCTGATGCCGCTTGGGCGTTATAAATAGGTTTTTGGGCAGGCTTTTTCAGCGCTGTTCCTTGTGCGATTGCCTGGGACCACGCCGCGTTGTCACTCATCGACACGGCGACCTTCTCCAATTCGGCACGAGGCTTCTTTTCAAGAAGCTCCTCGACCATAGAGACAAATGTTCGCACTGGGATCATTCCTGTTCCTTACTTTACTCGCTAGTAAAATCAACGAACTTTGATTCTTTGACAAGCATATTCTTGATTGACCGTGGGACTGGGGTTGTCATCACCCCTGACTGCACTTTCGCGTGAAAGCCCACCATCTTGGACTTGTGGACTAAAAGTATATCAGCCGATATTCGGTTAAGTAACCGGATATTGTGTGCGCCGTTCCCGAACCTCATGGTGTGCGCAATCTCATTAAACCCAGGGCCAAAGCTTGAGTAGGTGAGGCCCCCGTACTCCGAGGCTGGGGATTCGTCGGGCGTCTGTTTCTTATCCCATGGCTTGAGCGCATCAAGGATAGTGTCGGAGATCTCCTTAAGAGACTGTGGTACAGCGGTTGTCTTTGACGTTACTATGGGAATTGACATTATTACCTCGTTATAATTCTAACCGGGGCCTACGCTCTGCCCGCCTGTGGCGAGATCGATATACCGTTTCAGGTTGGCGAGAGATCCTTGAAGCTCGGCTACTTGTTGAGTTATAGATCCTGCGGTCCCTCCGCCTGGATTGCTCGGGACCGAGAGACCCGCCACGTCATTGGCAAGCGCCAGCCGCTCCTCGCTATCGGCAGAAGACGCGCCGGCCGCCTGTATCTTGCTGGTGAGAGCGTCGATTTGTCCCTGGGACGCATTGGGCACTCCGGCCAACAACTCCATGGCCTTGGAGCGAAAGGTGGCCTCAAGGTTGGTTGTATAGGTCGCCCCGCGACGGTGAACGCCGTGTTTGAGTGCGATGCGCTCACCAGAGGTAAGGGACTTCCAGTCAACACCGCCAAACTCCTCCCAGAACTTCTTTGACCCCTGTCCATGCTTGAACATGCCCCCCTTTTTCATCTGTCCCATCTTCGCAGCAGTTATGCCCATATCCGTGTAGCCCTGGGAATGGAGCTGGCGAGAGGCTTGGAACATCTGGTCAGCAGACATTTTCCCCGACTGGCCCGCCCGGCTAAACCTCTCCCCAAGCTCCTTACGGGCAACCTCTCTAAAATCAACTGTCCGCGTCTGGGAGTCACCAGCCTCTACCGCTTCTGTTTGGGGGTCGTCTACGCTAGTGACAGGCTGTACCCCAAAGTTGAATATGCCCATGAAGCCCGGGTTTTTTCCGCCAGGTTGGTCCCATGAAAACTGAGAGCTGCCACCAGAGGTTCTGAGAAAACCCGTGTCGGAGTACTGGCCGCCTGCGCCGCCTGCGCCTGTATGCCAAAATGCGCCTGTCCCAAGACCGCTCATGGGGCCAGCGGTCATGCCGGTGTTTCTGGCGCGAGTTCTTGCTGCGTCAGTCTGAAGCCGGCTATTTATCCTACCTCTCCCCTCTAGAATTCTCGCGCCCTGCTCTGTTGCTGGCTCGATAAAGCCACCACTAGACCCCCCCAATATCGGCTCGTTAGTCGTGGACCAGGGTGACTGAGACCTTTTGTGCATCTCTTCGACTATCTGCTCTATTGGCACCCTGTCGGCAAAGGCCATGTTCTGTTCTTTTGCCGCGTTAAGCGCCCCAGCTAATCTTTCACGAATATACGTCCGTCTCTCCGCGCCATGCGGGACGCCCAGAGCGCCTGTGGCTATGGTCTTCAGGCCGGATTTTCCAATCTGGCCAAGAAGCGCTCTTCCCGCCACGGCCTCTTCTTCGAGAGCGTGGGTGTTGCTCGCGGTGGGCACTGCATCGCCTCCCACGCCCCTAAATTCCCCAGAGCCAAGGGTAATGCCGGCAGCGGCGGCTGCGGTTCGATGCGCGCCGCCAGCCTCTTCTTCGTTGGGAATTTGTTTCGAGAGCTTTGACAGGTTGCCCCCAGCAGCGTCAGAGCTAAACAGTCTCTCATACTCTGTGCCGTACTGGTTTCGCGCTGCTTTGCGAGCTTTGGTCGCATCCCGATCTGTGCCCAGTGCCGATAAGGCATCGCCTGTCTGAATCTGGGCGCGGTCATTGGAATCGAAGTACATGAGCGCAGCAGCCTCGGCTCTGGAGATGCCAAGCTCGTTGGATACTTTTTCAAGCTTTTCGCCATGTCCGGCGCCGCCCGCCCCTGCCGCAGACAAAACACCGTCAACCCTGCCAGCGCCGAGCCGTGCTCGCAACTTGGCGGCAGTGGTAGGGTTCTCCATGAATTGGTTAGCAAGGGAGAGGTTTGCCTCGTCGATAAACTGCTGCTTACCAGGGCCGGAAAAAGAAGCGCCCCCGGCTGTCTGGACAGCTTCCCCAGGAATATAGCCAGAAATAGGCTGCATGTTGCGCGGGGAACTACCACCCATGCCACTGAGGTTCATCATCGGGGCAGAGATAACACCAGCCTTGTCAAGGAAGCGAAGAAGGTCACCCTGATTACCGCTAATAAGACCGCCGGACTGAATCTGCCCATAGCCGGCACTTCTTCTTGCTTGGGGGCCAAGGTTGGTTGCAAGGTCCCCAGCCATCATGAACGGGGCGGCAGCTCTTGCTGCTCCACCCAATCCGCGCATAGCCCAGCCCGCTCCCTGGGTCAGACCTCCGGCCATGCGCGCAGTTCCCTGGACAGGGCCATAACCGCCAAGGCCCATAAAGCCCATTTGTGGTCCACCGAAAGCTCTGTTCCAACCGCCGCCTGCGGATGTTAATCCCTTACCGGCTGCGCCGATGACATTACGGCCACCGCCAAAGCCACCATAACCACCGGCCATCCATGCGCCGGTCATGTACGGGTTGTATTCTTCGTTGGCCATGCCGCCCATGTCCAGGTCACCAAACCCAGTGCCTGGTGGGAGGGCAGCCATTCTCAAGGCCATGGGAACTGACCGACCAATAGCGCCAGTCAACCCTTCTCCACGAGCCATACCCCATTGAGCATCACCAGCGCCCATGCCGCGCGCACCGCTAGACATGTTCTGGAGTTGCTGATACCGGCCCATATTGCCGGTTCGTAAAGCGGTCGTTAGCTCGTTTGTTCCTCCCCCGCTGGCCCCTGAATAACGACGAACGAACTCGCCTGATAAGTCCTGGGTCGCGCCGGCAATTGCTTGTGTTAGCGAGGCCCCGAACTTCTGGAACTTCTCTCTTAATGGCTTGGTCAGCTGATCCATAGCCATGGACATTGCGCCGCCAAGAGTAAGCTGCTGGTTTTGTCCCTCGGTAAATCCTCGTCTGGCTTCGTCAACGAGTCGCTGTCGAAGTGCAGGCCCCTGGTTCGATAGTTGATCGAGTGTCCCAAGGTCTCGGCGGGTCAGCCCAGTCAATGTCTGTCGTAGGAGGTCTTCCTTTGGTCCGGCTGTTTGAGCATTTAATGCTGGGGCGACGCCGCCGGGGCCGAATTGGGAGACGAACTGTCCGGCAAGCTCTCCTTGTCGGGCTCTAAACGAGCTTCTATTGCCGGACAAATTCTTTGACGACATGCGGGCAATTTCACCCCTATCGTAGGCCCCCATAGACATCATTTGGGCAGTCTCTTCGTTCAATCCACCGGTACTGGGATCGTACATAGCGCCCAAAACGTTACGGCCGCGGCCAGAAGTAAGGAACCGGAGCGCTCCTTGTGTATACCTACCCTGATCTCCAGCCATTAACCCCAGTGATGGCATTGTCTTCTGTGCGATACCGAAAACACCGGCTGTGGTCATGGCACCCATGGCACCCATTCCGGGGTCTATACCTGCTGCTCTTCCGAATGCTGCTCCACGTGCTCCTACTTGTGCCATTTGTGCTGGGGAGGCGCCGATCGCTCCTCCGACACCCTTCATGGTTGCTATGGTCTGGGATATGCGGTCCGAAGTAATGCCCATGGACTTGACGGTCTGCATGGCTTGTTGGGCTTCGGTGAGTGAGGTGTTTAATACCTGGGCGACTTGGCGGACATTGCCGAGTAATTTTTGGAATGAAGTTGTAAAGGACGAAATTGACCCCGTATCAATCTGCCCACCGGATACCCCCTGTTGCATCATGCCGGTGATCTGGCGGATGTCCCCCATTCCTCCACGGGCGGCCTGTTCTACCTGGTTGGCCATGAACCCTAGCGCGCCTGCTCCTGCGTTGGGCATCATGCCGCCCATTTGATTCATGAGCATTCCGCGATTTTGAGCGCCGGTGGCCATTTGATTGGTAGCGAAACTGCCCATGGCCCCCATTCCGGCGTAGGCCCCCATCGCCGCGCCACCCATTCCTATCGCACCGCCGATACCGCCTCCACGGAATCCATGAGTAGCCATTCGGAATGTGCTGGTGAATGGATCGAGCATCGCTGGGCCCATTCCAAACATGGCGCCCATACCGAGAGCACCCATCGCGAATCCAGGTGCTCGGGCTGCTGCGGATCCCATGTTTCCAGCAGACAGATGCTGTGAAGATCTGGGGTCTTGTACGCTCGCTCCACCACCCTGGAACCCGTACATAGCAGATACGGCCTGCGCATACTGTGACGACTGGCCGAACATCCCAACCTGGGTTGCGATGATATTGCTAATTTCTGTACTTGAAATGGGCATTGGTTATGTCCTGATTATACGGGGCCGCATCAGCTTACCCGCTCCACGGGAGGTCAGCATTCTAGGGTGCTTCATATAGCTTTTGCATTGCCTTGGCTAATGCGAGCCGGGTCTTTGGGTCCGGGTGATGTAGCTGCCTATACGCCTCTTCCACATCTCGCGCCGGGGCTGTTCTATTAATTCGTTGGGCTTCATTAAACGAAAGCCCGAGGCGGCTAAGCTCCCTTTGCTGGGCTCTGTTTGGCTGTCCGCCAGGAAGGTTGCGGGGTCTCCCGCCAGGGGTGAAGAACGAGCCCTTAACGACTCTGGGGGCCCGCAGCATATTCTCGGCCTCAGAAATGCCGAGGCCATGAGGCCTCGTTCTCATTTCAAGAAAGCGAGCCTGGGTGCCCCTGGGCATGAAGTTTCTATGGCCCGCTTCTCTCTGAAGGATCAAGGGATCTCCATGGGTGTAGTACGTAGGCCTTGACGCGGCTCTCGGGCTCATCCCCTTGCGGTAGCGGCTCATGGCATCGAGGGCCTCGTCAATCTCGTGACGGGCAGTCATGGCTGCGTCTCCTCGACGACCAAGGGCGGTGGTCTCGCGCCCATAGTAGGGTTCTGTCGGGAGCCTGCCACCGCGAGCAGACCGTTCAGATCCGCCAAAATGACGCCTAAATCTTTCCGGGCCGAAGAGCCTGCGCTGGGTGCGACGCGCCTTTGACAGCCCGTACTCACGCCCGCCAGTTAATTGTGGCCTATAGTAATTACTGGCCCTTTCCAGCGATCGTTGGGATTGGCTTGGGTACGGCCCTGTGGAGGGCCGGGGGGGTACGCGGTTGCCAGACGAAGCGGTCGCTTTTGCGCCGCGCTGGACTCCGATGGATCGAATAAGCTGCGGGCGATACGCCTTCGTCATCTGCATGCGCCGCCTTGCCGCCTCCGTGCCCCAAAGGTGCGGTTTGAAGCCAAGCACCCGTTGGTAATGCTCGAACCGGCGTTCGTCCTCGAACGTTGTCTTCCATTTCGGCTCATGTACGCGGGGATCGTGGATGAACTTATCTAGCAATCTGGTCTTGAGTGCCTGTTGCTTTTGCTGCTGATCGGGCAGTCGGGGGCCTGCCTGGAACTTCTCCAGCAGCCTGGTCTTTAGCGCCTGCTGTTGTTGCTTTTGTCCAGGGGCTAATCGGCCCCATGGGCGTATGCCATGCACCTTCATTAGCTGTTTATTGCCACGCGCAAGGCCGGCTACTTCCTTTCGTGGGTCCAGGAGGGCCTGGCGCGGATAGCGACCTGTTTCCGCAAATCTGTTAAGCACGGCCAGTGTGGGCGCGTGCCTAGCGGAGTCCCTTGGTGAGAGCACGGGTAAGGCGTTCGAGGCGTGTTCCAGGGCGCCACTCCTTAATTGCTTATAGGCAGAGAGGCGCTCATCTACGGAGGCGGGTGCGCCTGACCAAGCTCCTTGGAACTTGGGGCTGTTGACTGCGCGGGCTCCCTCGCGAGGGGATGCGCCAAGAGCCTTGACGAGCTTATACCCCTTCAGGCGATCCTGGATGGACGCTCTGGCTTGCGGAGCGATGTTGGAGTGCCGCAACCTGGATAGCGATGCCTTGCTTAGTTGGCCGGCGCGAACCATCGCTCTCCAACGAGCATCAGACTGCTTCAGCAGGCTGGCTAGTTTGGTCTTTTTTTGTTGTTTGTTCATAGGTTATTGGCCAAAAAATAACTTGTCGAAGTTCTTCGGCTTGGGACCGCCCTGCAAGATGGTGTTAATGGCGTTTCGCACCTTCGGGTCTGGGTGATGCAGCCTGCGGTACCAGGCAGAGGGGTCGTCGCTTAACCCGCGTCTAGCAAGCGGCAGGTTAATGTCCCGCTCAAGCCTGCGGCGCACAGTGCCCGACACACGTCTCATGTGGTCGGGAGTTAGCTGATTTTGCGGGCCCCATGGGTACTGCCAAACCTGTCCGCCCTCATGCATTCCGCGCTGAGTGAGTGCTCTCTTCGCACGCCCAGCCTCCCCGCCCATAACACGCATATTGGTGTAGGATTGTTGTGTTTGGGGAGGCATAAAGTTCAAATGCCCGGCCTCTTGCTGAATAACTGACGGACTGTAGTGACCGTAGAACCCTGGTCCGGCGGTGTTCCCCGCCCGCCTCATCCTTTGGACGGCACGGGCCTCATCAATTTCATGACGAAGGGTGAGCGTGGGGTTGGCCATACGGTCTAGCTGGGCAGTGCTTTCATCGTACATATGTGGGTACCGGGGCTTTTTGGCAAACTGGTCGTTGCTAGCTTTAGCTGTGCGTGGGACCCGGGCCCAGGGATCTGCGTTTGTAGTTCTCCTGAGCTGCATTGCGAGATCTTCGGCGGGGGCTCCGCCTCTTTGGGCCTTAAGGAGCGGCGAACGGAAGTTGCCGCCAAGAGTTAGGGAGTTGGCCCCTGCTCGGGGGCCGAGGTATTCAATCATCCACGGGCTATTGGGGTCCTTGCGGGTCGGCGTTATATTGTGCCTACGCATGAGCGCCTTATTTCCACGCTTTAATCCCGCGACCTCTCTCCGATAATCCAATAGCGGCTTGAACCTCGCTTGCTGGAAGGGCGATCTACCGGCCATGTTTGCGGATGATCTCGGTTCAAATCCCTGGGCTTTGAACTGCTTGAATCTAGCAAGCCTATCGGCAATGCCACGCGTAGGCGTGGACATGGTGTTAAATGAGCGGAGATCGCTCACCGCATCAGCAGACAGCCGGCCCGCTCTAAGCGCGGTTCTCCATGCGGACGCCCTTTTCTCCATCGCGTGGCGTAGTCTTGAGACGAGGCGCTTCTTTTTGTTGAACAGATCGTTCATCGTGGTCGCCCTATGGCCCATTTAGGGCTGGGATTCCCGGGGATGACGCGGCCCTGCGGCCGGGGAGTCATCGCTCTTATGGTGGGCGGCGCCACGTGCATGCGCGGCTTTAGGGTCGGCGGGAGATTAACTTCCTGGGGGGTGTACTTGCGCCCTCTTCCCCTCAACCGAGACCACGCATTTGCCAGGGAGCGACGAGTCTTAACAAATGGATTAGCCGTCATGTATTCGTACCGATTTTGTATCTGGCGCTTTGTGTGCCGGTTAATACGAACACCTGGATTCCCTATTCGCATAAATCTGGCTCTGCTCGTCATCATGGCGGGACTCTTGCCTGGATAAAGCATACGCGCTAAGCGATTCTGTTCCCCAGACCCCATATGGCCGCGGCGCGCGCGGCGAATCATCGCCCCTGCCAACCTGTTAGGATGGGCTGGGCCAATCCCACCAGGAATAGTCTGATGGGGCAGGGTTGCTGAGATATTCAAGTCATTGAGCATCGGAGCGGTAGATAAATGCCCCTCGAACCTCTTTGCGCGAGGATACCGTCTGCCAGTGGCGAGTTCGGTCAGCTCATGCCTGGTAGTAACCAGGTTTTGCGCCCTGTGCACGTCTGGATTGCCGCGAGCAAGGTTCCTTAACCGCGGCACTAGGCCGGGGGTGTGCATAGTTTCCCGAGCCCCGCCGCCCACAGGCTGCATTATCCTTCCACTACGTCTGGTAGGCATGACCGTAGCGTTCCTGTTCCTTATGGAACCAAGAGCCCCTTCCTGTACTTTCGGATTCCGAAGCGATCTGGCGAGAGCCCAATTCCGAATTCGGCTTAGCAATCCGCCGGTCCTGCTTTGATCGCGTAGCTGCGACGTCAAGAAAGGCACACCCTTGTGGGACGGAATGATCGTGCCCGCGCGCTTCAGGCCCTGTGCAATGCGCTGAAGGGTAGGGATAGTGACAGCTATCTTTGTAAGCCTTCTGCCGGGAGGGGTAGAGGAAGGCTTCAGCATCGTCTTGACCACATGCTTCGACTTCTTCTTACCGACATCGCCAATAATGGCGTGGCCACGACCAGGCCAGGTGTAGTGATAGGTCTCTCCTTTGCGAAGCTCTCGCCCTCTTAGGGCTATCCGTATCCTGGCGATCTCCTCTGCTGAGACAGTTGTCCGCTCTTTGGCCCGCTGCTCTACGTGGCCCTTGGCTCTTGCCCTGGAGCGTAGCTCCTTTTCCATCGCGGAGGTGACCACAAAGTGTTCTTTGGGGACGGGGGGTCTAGCGCTAACCGGGACATCTTTATAGTCTTTCCCCTTGAGAACATTCTTCTCATAATCGTCCATCCATTTTTGGTCAGCCGGATGGTTGACTGCATTGGGCCTGGAGGAGCCAACTGGAATGACTGTCGTTCCCTTGGGGGCGAATCTAAGCCGGTCTGCTCCACGGCTGTGCCCAACCCAAACATCTGCCTTTCTGGGGGTAGTGTGCGGCAGGCCGTCGTCAAAAGAGACTCTGTACCCCTCAGACTCCAAAATGCCTTTGAGCTTTCCGTGGAACCTAGAGACATCCTTATCGCCAACGCCAGCGGAGACGGGGTGGTTTGTGTTCCCCTTTATTATGACCGCAGTGGGCCGCTTCGCAGCCCTACGCTTTCTGGCGTGGCCCTTCACGCGAGAGATCCTACCTCGCCGAGTCCTGCGGTAGTGGTCCTTGACCTTGGACTTGTCGGCCTTAATGGCTGTAGCGGTATCGTGCCAAAGGGTGTTGTAATCCGAGCCCCTGGTGATGAGCTTCTTCTTACCACTAGAGGCAATGCCGTACATGCGGAGGCCGTCTCGACTCAGGGCCATTGGCGCTCTGCCCTGTAGCGCAAGAACGATTGCCTTCTCTTTGGCGCGCTGCCTCTGTTGTTCGGTGTAGGCTTTTGCGAGCTTCTTCATTCCCTTAGCCTTGATGGCCCGCTTCATCCTAGCCAACTGCGCAGGGCTCATCTTGTCCAGACATGTTTTCCCGGTGAGTTTCTTGGACCACCTCTTGAACTTGGGGTCGTCGTCCCAGGGGATACCTGCTTTATCGGCAGCATGGTGAACGTCCTTCTTGGTAGCAGCGGCCTTCTTGACTCGCTTGGGGAGCTTCTTGCCCTTGGGGGTTTCCTGCTCCCACTTCCCCACCATCTCCTGGGAGATCTCCCCACGAGCCGCCATCGCATAGAACTTTCGGCGCTGTGCTTCAGACTTAAAAGGCATGCAGTCCCCGTGAACGTGACCTAACTATAACCGGTTTGGCGCAACAAGCCACTGGCGATATTCAGGGCTATCACCCACCACCGCATTATAAAGGCCTTTTCCGGTATAAGCACTACGATGCTAAGACTTAGCACCGCTTGTTCAAACTACAAAAATGTAAGGGTTATATCATGCAAGAACTGGGAAAATTACTTCTGGTCGCAGTCATTGTGCCAATTGGTGTGCAAGTAATTACACAGCTGGCCAACTACTGGATCGAGGAACAGACTCAAAAATCTAAGTTCACAATTAGGCTTGGGTAATAAGTATGACAGCGACAGCTATCATGGCCGTCGCGCTAACCTTAATAATCGTTATCATGTGGCTGACAGTTCTGCAGCCACTACTTATGTCTATCCGCATTTCTTATTTTGTACTCAGAACAGCGCGACGCGAGAAAGGACCGGACACGTGGAAGACGGAAACTGGCGACTTGGTCGTCAAGGTGAGAAACCGCAGATTCTCTATTATCCCCAGCGAGCATAAGAACATGCTGAAAAACTTGGCAAGGAACTTGTGCCGCACACTGGGGTATAGGACCGGGATGGCGGAAGTGGACACAGAAGAAACGCTCTTCATGTTCAGGACAAAGGCTTAGTCAAGGAGATTAGCAATGTTTAGCACAACGGGGATGCTGGCGATTCTAGACAAAAACCCATTATTGCTTTTGATTGCGGTAGGCGTGTGCTTGCTGCTCAGCGCATGGGCATGAAACACTATGAGGGGGAGGACCGGACTGCCGGCCCCCTTTCGGCTTATTCTTATCAGGAGAGACAGATGGTTGAGAGCAAGAAAGAACGGCGCGTTAAGGAAGCGGTGTGTGCGATAGTAAACAGCGAGGGCGTTAGCTCGCACAGCGCAAAGCGCATGGTCGCTATGTACGACCTGGGCGAAGAGGTTGAGGAGCTGTCCCTCATGGAGACTTTCAGCGCTTGCTGGTCAGACAAAGAAGATCTGGCAGACCTGATAGAGCGCTGGGCGTACGAATCCCGCCCAGAGCCCTTTAACGGGGGATGGGTAGACGGGGAAAACAATCCCACGCGGGAAGAGGAGCTTGCGTTCCTTGAGGACGTGTGCGTGCTAAGAGGGGTTGCGTCTGGCCTAACGCGAGACGGGATACTCAGGTTTATCTCTCTGTCCAAAAACCCAGACCTGGCGGTGCTCATGCTTCGCCGCACCGGAGCACTGGAGCGGGTGGGCATGGCCCGGAGCGAGGCCAAGTTGTACCAAAGCATCCGCGAGATACAGCTGGGCGCCGAAGACTTGGCCTCTGCGTGCTCGTCCCGATTCCTTTGGGACGGTGTCGTCATCTGCAGCGCAGAAGAGCGCGCGCAAGCACGTCAAGAGATCGAATCTGGTGTGAAGCCGGCCCCTCCGACATTTGCGCACTGTGTGGTCACAGGCTTGGACAGAGCGAAAAAGAAGTACCTCCACAGCCGATGGCCGGAATGGCTCAAAGAGATGCAGGACGAGTGCTCTTTCCTTGAGTCGCTCACGCACCTCAACGCGCTGGACGCGCCTACGCGCGACGACGACGGAGAGAACTAGCCGCAAAACAGCCCCCTATATCGGGCATAAGTATTATGGAGTAATAGCTCCGAATGTTCATACGGCCATGTGACAAAGGGATATATCATGAGCAACGGAACCGATAGCGCAGTGAACACGGCTCTTTGGGTCGCAGGCATAGGTCTCTGTGCAGGCATCGCGGCACTGATCAGCGATGACGACACGGTCAAGACCGTGGCGGAGATGGACCGGGAGCGGAGGCGGCAAGAGCTTCGCGCAGAGCGGGAGAGGGTTCGCGCAGAGCGGGAGAGGGGGCGACGGGAGCTTGAGCGGGAGACGCGACGCATGGAGCGGAGCCACCAGCTTGCGCGAGAGGAGCGGGAGCGACGGCGCCGCAGCTTGGGAGGCATCTTCCAGGATGACTACGCGGCCTCGCATGACCTCCTGGACTACCTCACGGACTCCAGCCTCGTGGACCGCCGGAAGCTCGGCCACATCGAGACGTTCGCCAAGTCCGGCCGAAAGGTCAGTCCTGTGACGGCGGCTCGTATCGTCGACACGATCACATTCTCGTGCTGGCGGGACGATGCGAGGAAGGCGCTCAGCGCCTGCGTGTCGTAGGGTGCTCGGTGGGTTAGTAGGGCTACGTGCCTGAAGCGGGAGGGGGCTGCTGCCCCCTCTCCGCCCTCCGCTTTTTTTACTCAAACGGGGGGAGCATGGGAAGGATATCACTTGAGGGTAAAGACGAAACAATCACAGAGGTCGTAGTTGGGTGGGACCCCCCACTGAACTGCTTCTTCGTCCAGGTGTACAGGGCAGTCCCAGACGACTGTGACGACGACTCACCATTCATGTGGAGATGGCCAGTCAGTCTGCAGGATGCGCTGGCAGTCGTAAAGGTGTACGCAGACACAA
>Ga0302123_10000085_pt1 | contig 67773 bp, 53 predicted proteins | sample CB21_321_MG_FD_203109 | JGI IMG/M metagenome (GOLD analysis project Ga0302123, IMG submission 203109) | Marine microbial communities from Western Arctic Ocean, Canada - CB21_32.1 | ecosystem: Environmental > Aquatic > Marine > Oceanic | place: Canada: Western Arctic Ocean | collected 2017-09-28 | reverse complement strand
CCGAGAGAACGGAATCTCGCGCGACCCCATGGACTCATCCTCCGGGTTGTTGACCGCCTCGACCTGCTCGACCTGCCCCTCGGGATAGTTCTCGATGACCACCTTCAGCGGCCGGAGCACCCCCATGACGCGTAACGCCCGCTTGTTGAGGTCCTGGCGGACCGCATCCTCGAGCTGCGCCACCGACACGATACTGTTGGCCTTGGCAATTCCGATCCGGTCGCAGAAGTCTCGGATCGCCTCGGGCGTGTAGCCGCGCCGGCGGAACCCGGCGATCGTCGGCATACGCGGGTCGTCCCATCCCGCCACGCGGCCCGACTCCACCAGCTCCAGCAGCTTACGTTTGCTCAGCACGGTGTAACTGAGATTCAGCCGGGCGAACTCGATCTGCCGCGGCTGACTCGGCACGTCGACGTGCTGGAGAAACCAGTCATACAGGGGCCGGTGGTCCTCGAACTCGAGCGTACAGAGCGAGTGCGTCACCCCCTCGATCGCGTCCGACAGCGGCTGCGTGAAGTCGTACATCGGGTAGATGCGCCACGTGTCCCCGGTTCGATAGTGGGGCACACGCCGGATCCGGTAGATGGTCGGGTCGCGCATGTTCATGTTCGGCGACGCCATGTCGATCTTCGCGCGCAGCGTCCGTGACCCATCCTCGAATTCGCCCGCGCGCATCCGCGCGAACAGGTCCAGGTTCTCCGCGACGGAGCGGTCACGGTTCGGACTGTTGCGACCCTTCTGATTCCACCGACCCCGATGCTCGCTGACCTCTGTCCCCTTCAGATCGCAGACGTAGGCCCTGCCGGACTCGACCAGCTGAAGCGCGAACGTGTGGAGCTGCTCGAAATAGTCGGACGCGTAGAAGAAGCGTGCGCCCCAATCGAATCCGAGCCAGCGCACGTCGTCCTTGATCGCCTGGACGTACTCGACGCTCTCGGTCGTCGGGTTGGTGTCGTCCATCCGCAGGTTGCACAACCCGTCGTGCTCGTCCGCCAATCCGAAGCCCAGACAAATCGCCTTGGCGTGGCCGATGTGCAGATACCCGTTCGGCTCTGGTGGAAACCGGGTGTGTACGCGGCCATCGTGCTTTCCGGCCTGGCGGTCTTCGACGACGATCTGCCGGATGAAATCGAGCCCACTCGTCGAGACGTCCTCGGACGCACCCGTTTCTGCTGGTCTGTCGGTCGCCATGTACGGTCGAAGGTGAAGCGGGCGAAGCGCCTCCAGCTTCTCCTGCCTCCTGCCTCCTGTCTCCTATTCTTCAGTCAGTCGCGCCAACGCGCGGTCGATGCGGGCGAGACACGTGTCACGCCCCAGGATCGCCAACCCCGCAAACAGGCCGAAGCCGACCGCCTTGCCGGTCACCGCCACCCGCACCGCGTGGATAATCTGGCCGATCGCGATACCTTCGGTCTCGACGAACGCTCGCATCGCGCGGTCCAGTGCGTCAGCATCGAACGGCTCGGTAGCGCCCAGCAGGTCGCGAAAACGGCGCAACAGCGGCTCGACCCCAGCCTTGCGCATGCGCTTGTCGAATGCTTTCTGATCGTATGCGACCTCGTCGTCCGCCTGGAAAAATTCCGGATAGCCGAGGATGTCCCCCGCCATCTTGATCCGATCAGCGGCCGCCTCGACGACCTGCCGTGTCCGCGCCTGCTGGTCATCGCCTGACGGCGCGTCGACCAGACCGGCGCGCTCCAGGAATGGCAAGACCCGCGCGACCCGCGCGTCGACCGACAGCGCCTGCATTCGGCGTTCCTGGAACGCCAGCAGCTTCTGGGGGTCGAAGCTGGCCGCCGAACGATTGACCCGCTCGAGCGAAAAGTTTTCGATCATCTGGTCGCGGGTGAACGTCTCGGTCCGGTCGTCGAGCGACCAGCCGAGCAGGAGCAAGTAGTTCACCAGGGCGTCCGGTTCATACCCGGCGTCGCGGTAGAAATCGACGACCACCGGGCTGAAGCGATCGGGGGTGATCGACAGCCCCTGCGCCTCAGCAATCGCGGCGCCGTGGTCGTATGACTTCTTGAACTCGGGGTGCTTGAGATACTTGCTCAGCTTCCGCTTGCTGAGCTTCTCGGCGCTGCCCGGCTCGGCGACATACGGCAGATGCGCGTAGACCGGCAGGGCATAGCCCAACGCAGTCGCGATGAAGATCTGGCGGGGCGTGTTCGACAGGTGCTCAACGGCGCGTATGACGTGCGTGATCGCGAAGTCGTGGTCGTCGACGGTGCTCGCCAGGTGATACAGACAGGTGCCGTCAGCGCGCTGCACGACGTGGTCCTGCTCGAGCGCCCACTCGAACTCGACATCACCCCGCACCAGATCGTGGAAGGCGCAGGCCCCGTCGCGCGGCATCTTCAGGCGGATCGCCGACCGCCGTCCTTCTGCTTCGAACGGCGCCGCTTCGGCGTCAGTCTCGGCCATCCAGCGCCGGCTGTAGAGGAAACGACGCTTTTCACGCTGCGCCGTCTCGCGTTCGGCTCGAATCTCTTCGCTGGTGGCATAGTCTCGGTAGGCCGCTCCGCACGCCACCAGCCGCTCGACCTCCGCCCGATACCGGTCGCCCCGCTGCGACTGGTAGTACGGCGCATACGGCCCCCCGACCTCGGGTCCCTCGTCCCAGTCGATGCCCAGCCAGCGAAAGCCCTCCAGAATCGGCTGCAATGCCTCGGCGACGTTCCGCTGGGCGTCGGTGTCGTCGATCCGCAGCAGGAACCGGCCCCCGTGCCGTCGGGCGAACAGCCAGTTGAACAGGGCCGTGCGGACCCCGCCGATGTGGAGATAGCCGGTGGGGCTCGGAGCAAAGCGGGTGCGGACCGTCATGGCGTCTTCCGAGTGAACGATTATAATGACCCTCTGTCGGCGATGCGTGCCTTGAGCCGTCCAGACCACGGCCAGCGCCGCTACGCGGGGGCTAGACACCGCGGCTGTTGACATGTCTAGCGCGATCCGGCCAGACAGGCACAACCGGAGAAGACGACCATGCCCTGGCTGCTCACGACGACCCTCCTTGGCACACTGCTCCAGGCACCGCTGGGCCCCGGGCTGCACAACACGACGATCGAGGTCGATGGCGTCGGCACGGTCACCTATGGCATCTGGATTCCGCGTGACTACGACCCTTCGGTGCCACGACCGCTGGTCCTCGCGCTGCATCCCGGGGGGTCGCGCGGGCCCTACTACGGCACGCAGTTTCTACGCGGCGTCGTGGGACCGGCGCTACAGGACTGGGGAGCGATCATCGTCGCGCCGGACGCGCCGGACCGCCGCTGGGCCAACGAAACCAGCGAGCGGGGCGTCCTGGCACTGCTCGACGACGTGATCGACCGCTACACCATCGACACGGAGCGGATTCTCGTCACCGGATTCAGCCTGGGCGGGCGCGGCACATGGTATATGGCCTCGCGGCACCCGGACCTGTTCGACGCGGCAATCCCGATGGCGGCCCGGTCTGATAGTGACGACGCTGCCCTGGTCGGCGAGATGCCCGTGTTCATCATCCACGCCAGAAATGACGAGGTGGTGCCATTCGGACCGGCCGAGCAGCTCGCACAGGAAATGCAGGAACGAGGGCAGACCGTCTCGTTCCTGCCGCTCGAGGGCGTCGGCCACTTCCAGATGGGTGCCGAGCCGCTCCGCGTAGCCGGCGAGTGGGTCGTGGCACGGTGGGCGACACGGTAGATCTCGCGAAGCCCATCAGCTCTGGGAGCCCTGAAACCGTGGACATCCAGTAGGATGCTGAAGAAAGGCAACGACGCCATCCGTACTCTTCTGCCTCCTGTCTCCTGTCTCCTCAAGAAGAGGTTCTTCTTTAATGAAATATCGTCGTCTCGCAAACACCGGCATCTACGTCTCGGAGCTCTGTCTCGGCGCCATGACCTTCGGGGGCACCGGATTGTTCGAGACCATCGGCGGCCTCGGCCAGAAGGAAGCGGACACCCTTGTCCATCGGTCGCTGGACGCCGGCATCAACTTCTTCGACACCGCCAACGTCTACTCGGTCGGCCGGTCTGAAGAAATGCTCGGCACGGCGCTCGGCGCGCGACGTCCGGATGTCATCGTGGCCACCAAGGTCCGTGGAAAGATGGGCAAGGGGCCGAACCAGGTCGGGCTGTCCCGCGTGCACATCATGCAAGAGTGTGACGCTAGCCTCCGCCGGCTGGGCACCGACTACATCGACCTCTACCAAATCCACGGCCACGATTCGGATACCGACATCCAGGAGACGCTCGGCGCGCTCAACGATCTGGTGCGCGCCGGCAAGGTCCGGTACATCGGGTGCTCGAACCTGACCGCCTGGCAGCTCATGAAGGCGCTCGGGATATCCAGGCAGCAGGGACTGGCCGAGTTCATCAGCAGCCAGTCCTACTACTCGATCGCCGGCCGCGAGCTCGAACGCGAGATCATTCCGCTGCTCGACGACCAAGGCCTTGGACTGCTGCCGTGGAGTCCGCTCGCAGGTGGGTTCCTGTCGGGCAAGTTCACCCGGGACGGCGAGGGCGACCCGGACGCGCGTCGGACGACGTTCCACTTTCCGCCGGTCGACAAGACCCGCGCACACGACATCATCGACGTGATGCGGGAGGTGGCGACCGCACACGAGGTTTCGGTGGCGCAAATTGCGCTTGCCTGGCTACTGCACCAGCCGGCGGTGACCAGCGTCATCATCGGGGCCAAGCGGCTCGATCAGCTCAACGACAATCTTGGCTCGGTCGACGTCGCCTTGGAGGACGATGAGCTGGAGCAACTAAACACCGTGAGCGCGTTGTCGCCGGAGTACCCAGGCTGGATGCAGAGCCTCCAGGGGGCAGACCGCGCACCTGGCACCGTACGAAATTGGGACCAATTCGAGCCGAAGTGAGCGGCGAGGAACTGGGGGCGTCACGGGATCGCTGCAGAGTCGCCACCACCCGCGACACGTAGCGGCCGGGCTTCAGCCCGGCTGACGAGCGAGGCTGAAGGCTCGCAGTTCGTACGCGGACAGGGCCGAGTCCAGCACTGAGGAGCCCTCTCGTTCCTCATGTGCCTCACGTCCCGCCCGAATTAGATCCCCTCCGACGACGTAGTACTGTCAGGAGCCCGAACGGACTTATCTCGAATGGTCGGGCGACCAAGGTGCATTTGGAGCTACAGTACAGAGAGAGTTCCGAATCAGCCGCTGTGGGAGACGAACGAAAATCCGTCACAAGCCACAGCGTTCGATGGCATCGTGCTCATAGAAGGAGAAGGTGAATGGCGGACAACCCGTTTCCCGTCGTCGATATAAGCCGGCTCAAGATACCCAAGATCCCCTTGCGATCCGCGGCGGCCGGTCTGCTCGCGCTGGCGGTCCTTGTGGTGGGAGCCGGCGCCGTGTATCAAATCGAGCCCGAGGAGGCGGGCGTCATCCTCCGGTTCGGGAGATACGTTCGCACGACCAACCCCGGGCTGCACTTCAAGCTGCCGATCGTCGAGCAGATGACCCGGGTCCCGGTCCAGCGACAGCTGAAACAGGAATTCGGGTTCCGCACGGTCCAGGCGGGCACCCGCACCGAGTTCACCACCCAGGAGCGACGGTTCGCCGACGAAGCGGTAATGCTGACCGGCGATCTGAACGTGGCGGTCGTCGAGTGGATTGTCCAGTATCGGGTGGCCGACCCGTACCTCTATCTGTTCAAGGTCCGCAACCTCGAAGACACGTTCCGCGCCATGAACGAGGCGGTCATGCGGGAAACCGTCGGCGATCGGACGGTGACCGAGGTTGTGACGGTCGGGCGCCAGGAGATCGAGGCCACCGTGGAGCTTAGGCTGCAGACGTTGGCCGACCAGTATCAGATGGGGATCATCATCGACCAGGTCGTGCTGCAGGACGTCAACCCGCCGGATCCGGTCAGGCCGTCGTGGGACGAGGTCAGCCAGGCCCAGCAGCAGCGCGACCGACTCATCAACGAGGCGCTCGCCGAGTACAACGCCGTCATCCCCCGGGCGCGCGGCGAGGCCGAGCAGACGGTGCTACAGGCCGAGGGCTACGCCCTGGACCGCGTGAACCGGGCCGAGGGTGAGGCCTCGCGGTTCAGCGCAATCGAAGCGGCCTATCGCCAGGCACCGACAGTGACCCGGCAGCGGATGTATCTGGAGACGATGCAGCAGATCCTGCCGCAGGTGGGACGCAAGATATTCGTGGCCGAGGGCACCACCGGTGTCCTGCCGCTGCTGTCGCTCGACAGCGGCGCGCGCGCGGCGACCGCCGCGTTGACCGACACTATACAACGGACCGGAGGTGACCAGTGAAGCCTAATCAACTGATATCTCTCGCGATCGGGTTGCTCCTGCTCTTCCTGCTGGGGTCCTCGCTCTACACCGTCACCGAAATCAACCAGGCAATCATCACCCGTTTCGGCCAGCCGGTGGGTGAGCCGGTCGTCGAACCGGGGCTGCACCTAAAGGTGCCGTTCATCGACACCGCCAACATGTTCGAAAAGCGTTTCCTGGAGTGGGACGGGTTCCCGAACCAGGTACCGACACGGGACCGGCGGTTCATATTTGTCGACACCTACGCGCGGTGGCGCATCACCGATCCATTGCTGTTCTTTCAGCGGGTCACCAACGAGCTGGGTGCGCAAGCGCGGCTTGACGACATCCTCGACGGCGAGACGCGCAACGCGGTCGCCCGTCACGATCTGATCGAGATCGTCCGGACCAGCAACCGCGAGCCGGTCAACACGACCGCCGGCAACGACGAGGAGCCGGAGGTACTCGCGCCGATCACCACGGGACGTGAGCAGATCACGCAGGAGATCCTGACCGCGGCCTCGGCCGCGGTCGGAGAATATGGGATCGAACTGCTGGACCTGAAGTTCAAGCGGATCAACTACGTACCCGAGGTGCAGCAGGACGTCTTCGCCCGGATGATCGCCGAACGCAACCGGATTGCGGAGGAATTTCGATCCGAGGGGCAGGGAGAATCGGCGCGAATCCAGGGTGAGCGGGAACGGGACCTGGCGCAGATCCAGTCGGTAGCGTTCCGGGAAGCCGAAGAGCTGCGAGGCACCGCCGACGCCGAGGCGACCAATATTTATGCAGCGGCCTATGGCCGCGACGCCGCGTTCTACTCGTTCACGAAGTCGCTCGAAACCTACGAGAGGACAATGGACACCAGCACCGTCTTCATCCTGGGCACTGACAGCGAGCTGCTGCGCTTTCTCGAGGCACCGAGATAGGACTTCGAGCGGGTCCGGCTTGCATCCACGTGGACGACACCGGACGATAGTGGGGCCATGCTCGAACTTGCACTCGTCGTTGGGCTCGTGGTGCTGACCTCCGCCGCCTGCTCGCTCTTCGAGGCGGTGCTCTACTCGGTGCCGCACTCGCAGATCGACGCGCTCGAACGGGCCGGCCGACCCAGCGGGCGGATTCTGCGGACGCTGCGGGCTCAGGTCGATCGACCCATCGCGGCGATTCTCTCCCTGAATACCGTAGCCAACACCGGCGGCGCCGCGCTCGCGGGAGCGATCGCCTCCAGGGTGTTCGGCTCGGTCTGGATCGGCTACTTTTCGGCCGTCTTCACGCTGGCTATTCTGCTGTTTTCGGAGATCATCCCGAAGACGGCCGGGGTGGTCTATGCCCGCCGCCTGGCCGGTCCGATCGCCAGACCGCTCCAGCTGCTGGTGCTGGTATTCGCACCGGTCGTCTGGCTCAGCCGCCACGTCACACGTCTGGTGGCGATCGGTCGCGAGCCGGACTCGGTCTCGGACGACGAGCTGCTGCTGATGGTGCGACGGGGACTGCGCTCGGGCGACCTGAAGCCGCACGAAGCGAACGTCATCGGCAACGTCCTGGCACTCGAGGTCAAGACCGCTGGTCAGATCATGACACCGCGGACGGTGCTCTTCATGATTCACGCGGACACCAGTCTCGCCGATGTAGCGGCCAACGAGCAGCTGTTGCAGCATAGCCGGGTCCCGGTCTACGACAACGACCCGGACGACATCGTCGGCATCGTGCACCGGCGCGACATCCTCGGATCGGCGGCCAGGGACGAGTTTGACACGACGCTGGACCAGTTGATGCACCCGGTGCACTTCGTGGTCGAAACCGCCAAGCTCGACCAGCTGCTGCACACCTTTCTCGAGCAGCGCCAGCACCTGGTCGTGGTCACCGACGAGTTCGGCAGTGTCAGCGGTATCGTGACACTTGAAGACGTGCTCGAAGAGATCCTCGGACGTGAGATCGTGGACGAATTCGACAAGGTGGCCGATCTCCGCGCCTTCGCGCGCCAGCAACGCACCGCCAACCGACCCACCTCCCAGACGCCACCGGCGGGTCGGCGGTGATTCGCCCCCAGGACATCCACGACGCTGGCCGCGTCCACGCGACGCGAGCCCTCTCCCAGAAGGAAAGGACGCATTGACAGCTATCTAGTCGAACGGGTGGCTCCAGTGCGCGCCGCTACAGAACGGCTTGTTCTTGCTGTGACCGCACCGGCATAGGTCGAAGTGCTCCTTCGAGGCGCCCTCCGCCACGTCACGTCCTGCAGCTCGGTACCGCCGAAGATCGCATAGGGGCCATCGGCCGGCAACTGGTGCTCCGTCCCTGGAGCGTCACGGTGACTCGAACCGGCGAAGCCACTCCCAAGACCGGGACGGTGGTCGGCGTCGTCAGCGACGTGATCGAACACGGCATCGACGGACCAACGTGGGTGGTCTATGTGCCGTATCGCCAATATCCAGACGAGACGGTGAGTCTGGTGGTGAGCGCCGCGGGCGATGCCGGTGCGCTCGCACCGGTGGTGCGCGAACGGATCTGGGGTATCGACCCGGACCAGCCGCTCACCAATGTCGCGACGTTCGACGCCCTGCTCGGTCTGCGCTTCGCCAGCGTCCGCCTCTTTACGCAACTGATGGTGTGGTTCGCGCTCATCGGGCTCGCGCTGGCGTCCATCGGCGTCTATGGTGTCCTTGGCTTACACATTGGCCCGACGCCGACAGGAGATGGGCATCCGGCTGGCGCTGGGCGCCGCACCGAGCGACCTATACGGACTGGTGATGTGGCGGGCGGCCCGTCTGACGGCTGCCGGACTGGCCCTCGGGTTAGCGGGGCCCTGGCTCCTGGCACGGGTCTTCAGCAACAGCTTCCTAGCCACCGTCGAGGCCTGGGACCAGGTCACGCTCGGGCAGGCCGCGCTTGTGCTGCTCGCGGTGACACTCCTGGCGGCGTTTCTACCCGCCAGACCGGCCACGCGGGCCGACCCGCTGAGCGCGCTACGGCAGGACTAGCTACCACTCTTCCAACTCGAACGGGATCTGTCGGCGGGTGGCGGTCGACCTGATGTCGGCGGTCGAAACAGGGTTGCCGCAGGTCAGCAGCACCGTGCTGGCCGGGTCGACACGGTCTCGGATCGCACTGACGGTCTGATGGCCAGGCAGCACCGGCTGAACCAGCTGTTCGAGGGCAAGGTTCGCTGCCACATTCGCTACCTCTCCAACCGCGTCCGCCAGCTTCTCGTCCTCCGTGGTCGGCAGACCGAGAATGTATCGCAACATATTGCTGGCGCGTCCCTGGCCGATCCGAGCGTCGACGCCTGCGTGCCCGGACGGTCGGCTGACCGTCGGCACATACATGAAGTCGAACCGACCGGCCGCCTCGATCTCGAACAGCGCCTCGTGATAGCCGAGCTCGGCCACGGTGCGGTTGGTGTGTAGCAACGTGTACCGCCGAGAGTCACCCCCGCCGCCCTGCGCATGCAGCTCCTTGACCATGGAGACAAATGGTGCCACCCCGGTCCCGGTACCGACAAACAGGACACTCTCGTGCTCCTCGGCTCGCGCCGAGAGCGTGAAATTTCCGGCGATCCGGTCGGAATAGGTCACTTCGCAGCTGGTCTCTGGACTCATCCCGGACAAGGCCTCACTCAGCCGGCCCGGCAACCCATGGACACCGTAATCGAGCGCCACGAAGAACTCAAGCCACCCGTGTTCGGCAGTCTCGGAGGGCGCCGACGCGATCGAGTAGGAGTGGGTGACCGAACCGATCGTCTGACGTCCCCAGGGATCGAACTCCGGCTCGTAGATCGGCTTGCCATCGGGGGTGACACCCCGCTTCCGCGTCAACTTGCAGTCGTCCCGGCGGAGCGCGATGTATTGTCCCGCCTGGTAGTCCGGAAATCGGCCGTCCGGCTCCGGCTGCAGGCGGAACCGCATGAGCGTCTCCGAGATCAACTCCTTTTCGACGACCGTACCGATCTTGCGCTGTGCCAAGGTCTCCTCCGTCTCGCGCTTGAGCTACCGGGCGCGCAACGTTCTTGCAATCAGGACCCGTATTCCGGAACACGGCCTGCGAACCCCGTCTGCCGAGCGGCTATTCAGGCAGCCTGAGGGCAACGAACGAACCGGCGTGCTGTCTTCCACCCCTGCCACCACGGCCGCCGCTAGCCCCCCCGATCGGCGCGATGATGTACTGCGCGCCTTCGTGCATGAAGGTCATCACCGCGGTATTGGTGGGCGCCGGAATCTCCACGGTGCCGACGCGTTCGCCGGTCCTCTTGTCATGCGCGTGAAGCACGGCTCGACCACCACGGCCCTCGCCGTAGATCAGCAGCGTCTTGGTGGTAACGGGCGTGGGATGCGTCGGCGACCCGGTGTTGCCAATATCGACCCCCTCGAGCGCCGGGTGGTTCTTGATGCGTTCAGGGGTATCACCGTTCGGAATCCACCAGAGCGTCTCACCGGTATTGAGGTCGATTGCCGTGATGCGCGCATACGGCGGCTTGAACAGCGGCAGCCCCTGCGGTCCGCGCACACCACCCGGACCGGCGACCCACGCCATGACCGTGCGGCCGATAGGATTTGGATCTTCGGCGTCTGCGACCAGACCCTGGGTCAGCATCGGCGCCGAGCAGGCCTTGGTCGACGCCACGTAGAGAATGCCGCTGTCTGGGTCGACCGTGGCGCCACCCATGATGTTCGTCCCGCCGTTCGAGCCGGGACAATGAATGGCGGCCCTTTTGCCGAGGGCGTTGCCGCGATGCAACGGTGGGGTGAACAGCGGCCCGTACTCGTACTGCTCGAGGATTCCGGTCGCCTCAGCGCGCAACTCGGGAGTGAAGTCGATCAGCTCGGCGACCGAGACGTTCTGCATCTCGTAGGCGGCCGGCTTGGTCGGGTGCGGCTGCGTCGGCGAATACCACTCGCCCGGCACGTGGCCCTGCGGCGCCGGACGCTCCTCGATCGGCCAGATCGGCTCGCCGGTTGCGCGGTTCAGGACATACGCGTAGGACTGCTTCGTCGTCTGCACCAGGGCTGGAATCCGCTGCCCGTCCACGGTAATGTCGATTAGGTTCGGCGCGGTCGGGTTGTCGTAGTTCCAGATGTCGTGGTGCACCGTCTGGAAGTGCCACCGCCGTTCGCCCGTACGCGAGTCCAACGCGAGAATGGTGGTGGCGAACAGATTGTCTCCCGGGTGGAACCCGCCCCAGAAGTCGTTGGTCGGCGGGTCGGTGGCCACGTAGACCAGCCCCAGGTCCTCGTCGGCCGAGAGTGGAGCCCAGGCCGAGACGTTGCCGGTGTACGACCATGCGTCGCTTTCCCAAGTATCAAACCCAAACTCGCTTTCGGACTGGGGAATAACGTTGAACTTCCAGAGAAAGTCGCCAGACGCGGCGTCGTAGCCGAGGATGTGCCCGGGCACGTTCTCGCGACGCGTCTGCCGGTACCCCTGCTCGTGGCTATTTCCGACGACCACGACACCGTTGACCACGATTGGGGGCGATGAGTTCGTGATGTACCCCACCTCCGCCGGCAGCCCATCGGTCGGGTGATAGTCGTAGCCGAAGTTGGCCAGCAGATCGATCGTGCCGTTGTCGCCGAAGTCGGCGATCGGAATGCCGGTGTCGGGATCCAAGGCGTGCAGGAAGAATCCCGGCGACACCATGTAGATTCGCCCCGTGCCGTTGACCACGGCGTAGGACACTCCCTTGCCGTAGCTCTTCCGCATCGAGTCTTCCCAGCGCTTGGTGGACGGCTCCCGGAAGGTCCAGAGCGTCTCGCCGGTCGTCGGGTCCATGGCCACGACGGTGCGACGCTCGCCCGCCACCGAGAACAGCTTGCCCTCGGCATAAATCGGGGTCGACCGCATGATGTCGTAGACATGCGGACCGAAGTTGTCGCCGCGCCAGACCCAGGCGACTTCGAGGTCCTCGAAGTTGCTGGCATCGATCTGGTCGAACGGTGCGTAGCGCGTGCTCGCGGCGTCGCCGCCCCAGTGGGTCCACCCACCGTCCTGGGCCATGGCCGGTCCGGCTCCGAGCGTCAGGCTCAAGACCAGCGCCAACACCGACACCGGACGGGTCACGGCGCGAGACAGCGGTCTGAGCCGGAGGAAGCGCCAGCGCGGAGCTACCGCGTCTTGTTTCAACATCCGTGCCTTTCAGTGCTTGCAGCCCGTGGTGACTTCGTGACCTGTGACGCAGCTTCTCATGCCACACTGGGCCTTCACCAGGGCCGGGCAGGCGAGATGCAGACTACGTGCCGCGATTGGCGGCTCAAACGAGCGGGGTTTCACGCACCCGTGTCCGCCACCGTCCCGTGACAACTCACTGTCGCACAAAATCATAAGTTTTGGTATGAGGGCCAAATTGGGAAGTCGGCACGGGCTGCTAGGGCGGCGGCCCGGGACCACGCCGCGGTCGGCCCCAGAGCCCGCCACGGCCAGGAGGACCACCGCGCCGCCGACGCATGCGCACGATCTCGTTCTCGAAGATCTCCATCTGATCCGGTGTCAGGATCGCCGCGATCTCCGCGTTCATCTCCGCCTGCTGGATCTCGAACTGGCCCCCGACCGCCGCGGCGACCTCGCGCAGTTGTTGCCGACGCCCGTCGAACACCGCGCGCAAGCGCTGGTCCTGTTCCCGCGTCAGGTCGATATCGACCGAGATCCGTTCGAGCAGCCGCTCGGTCATCCGGTCGGGGGAAGGACCTCCGACCAAGCCACGCGGACCAGGCGCGGGAGGCGGGCCGGGACCGGGAGCGAGCCAGGGTCTGACCACCACACCGGCCGCGAAACCCGAGACGAACACGAGGAGCACGAAGAGACTAGCCCACAGCCGCGTGCTTGTGTCGCTCATCTCGGATCTCCCGGCAGGTGAGGACACAGTACGTCGAAGCCATCCGACTTCTCCCCTCTCCTGCCTCCTTCTTCTTGCCTCCTGGACATATTCGCTACAGCGGCTCGTCGGAATCCGCCGTCAGCACCGCCTCCAGCAAGGTGTCGTCAGTGACCTCTTCCTGCCAGAACACACTGAATGCCGGCAACCCCTCCACATCCTCGTCGACGACCCATTCGGCCACCAGGTCCAAGAACTCCAGCGGCTCCGCCGCCTCTGTCGGCCCGAACCCCATCGCCCCCACCACCAGCAGCGCGGCCGCCACCGGCGCCAGCCGGAATGTCCAGACCCGCAAGTTCAGCACATCCAACCAGCCTGGCACCGGCTCGAGGTTGACCTTGACCCGGCGGGCAAAGCCCATTGGCACCTCGACCACCGGACGCATTGCGAGCACCGCCGCCACGCGCCGCTGCACCTCGAGCGTCTCCCGACATGTCTCGCACTGCCCCAGGTGACGCTCCAGCCCTTGTTCCTCACCTGGCTCGAGCCGCCCCTCCAGACGACGAAGCAGCAGTGTTCCGATTTCATCGCAATGCATGACCCGTCTCCATCATTCCCCTGCCACCGGGACGCTCGTCAGGCCTGAGAGACTGGAGCAGCCCCCGGAGCCGTTGTCTCGCTCTGAAGATCCGCGACTCCACCGTGCCCATCGGCGTCCCCGTGACCTTCGCGATCTCTTTGTAGTCGAGCCCTTCTACATCGCGCAACACCACCGCGATCCGCATATCAGCGGGCAACGTCGACAGGGCGCGGTCGATCGCGTCACGAGTCACGAGCGTTGTCTCCAGATCCGGTACACCGGACGGCACCGAGCCGGCGCTCAACGTCTGGGCCTCGTCATCGAGACTCTGGTCTCCGACCCGCTCGCGCCGCCCGCGGCGCTCCAGCGCGGTGCGAGCGGTGTTGGTAGCAATTGTGTAGAGCCAGGTCTTGAACGAGCTCTCGCCACGAAACCGTCTCAGCGAACGATACGCCCGGATGAACGTCTCCTGCGCCACATCCTCGGCCTCGCCGGTATCCCGCACGATCGCCAGCGCGTAGTTCACCAGCCTCGTCTGGTACCGCAGGACGAGGCTTTCAAACGAGTCGACGTTCCCGGCGGCGGCCTGGGCAACGAGCGTGCGATCCGGATCCACTAGGCGCCCTCGACGGCTCGCCGCCGGACCCGGCCGGCGCCCGGGAGCCGAGCCGGTTGCGTCAAGGGTATCGGAAGCGGGGACAGACTGCGCGGCATCCAGGCGCGGCACACCCGCGAGAGTGTTCTGCGTCGCTCCCGGAACCCCGGCCCACGACACCATTCCAATCCCTAGTGGCCACGTCATCGGGTGTCGTTCCGGCAGCCCTGGGTGAGAGTCCCGGTTCCCATATCTCCTTGGACCGCCCTCTCCGGTCGATTATTCCGTCCACGATAAGACCGCCCTCCGTGTATCCACTGGAGAGTCCTGGCGCCAGCGCCATCCTATTCCCGGTGGGGTCACGGATCCGGGGAGGGCTCCGTATTCGGATACCGCCAGGGAAGGCATAGCAGGGCGGGCACCTCGATCAGGGCGGCTGGACGCCCGCGGGCAGACCTCATTCTACCTGGACGCTGTTGGGCAGCCGAATGACGAGTCGAGCGAGGGGGTGAGGGTCAGACGACGTCTTCGAGTATCCGCGCCTTGCCGGCAATCTGGCTGTCGGTCGGCACAACGATGTCCCTGGCCAGTCCCAGCTTGCCGAGCAACCTGATCTGCAGCCACGTCAGGTCCAGCTCAGACCAGGCGAACCCGTGACGGGCGGAGGCCGGGTACGCGTGGTGATTGTTGTGCCAGCCCTCGCCAAAGGTGACCAGTGCCACCCACCAGTTGTTCTTGGAGTCGTCACTGGTCTGGAACCGGCGTTTCCCCCAGAGATGGGTTGCCGAGTTCACCAGCCAGGTGCAGTGCAGCCCGACGACGACGCGCAGAAAGACCCCCCAGAGCAGCCACGGCAGGCCGCCGATCGCCAGCAGCACGAGGCCAAGCACCACCAGCGGCACCCAGTGCCAGCTATTCAACACCCTATAAAAACTGTGCTTCATCAGGTCTGGCGCGTACTTGCCAGTGACCTCAGTGTTTGCGTTTAACTCCTCACCGAAGATGGTCCAGAGTATGTGCGACCACCACCTGCCGTCATGCGGCGTGTGCGGGTCGCCCGACTTGTCGGAGCGCTGATGATGGATTCGATGGATTGCCGTCCAGAAGATCGGGCCGCCCTGCAGCGTCAGCGTGCCGCACACAGCGAGGAAATACTCGATCGGCTTGGGGACCGTGTAGGCCCGGTGCGTATGGAGCCGATGGTAGCCCATCCCGATGCCCCAGCTGATGCACATCCAGTGCAGCACCAGGGCGAGCACCACCGCCTGCCAGGTAGTGAAGAACAAGGCCACCACCGCGAGGATGTGAAAAATGCAGAACGCCGTCGTGGTTACCCAGCTGATCTTGCTTCGGTCGTTGGAGTTGAGCTCGATCGTCTGCACAGCGTCTCCCTCCGAGGACGTGACAGGCGGCACCACGCCGCGACAGTCCACTAACTAACGTATCAGGCAATCGCTCCGATATGTCGGTGCCAAGGTAATAGTTCTGTAATACCGAACCGAGGACCAATTCGCCGTCGCCACCGCTTCTGAGAGACCGGCCATCGCCCGGACCGACACTGACGGACAGGGCGCCTTCTGGCGCGGACACGTCGAAAGATGGAAATTCTGCCTCGCGTAGGACAGGAATGCGGAGGTCGGCCAGCATCGCGGACATTGTTTCAGCGCTGAATTAGTCGCCAGCCGGCGCCGGCTGTCCGACAAAGCCGCCCCTGCCACCCTGGCACGACAGCGACGCGCCACACGCCACGCGTGCGTCGGATTAAAGTATCTGACGATGCAAACGTCCCGTCGGACTGCCAACGCGCCCACTGCCGGAGCGGCACCCACACGCATCCTGCCTCTTCTATATTTTGCGGCGGCCCGTGTCACGCTGGCGGCGGCCTTCGCCGCGGTCGCGCTCGACCCGCACTCGGTTGCGGGTTTCTTCTACCATACGCGCATCGTCGCCATCGTCCATCTGGTGACGTTGGGATAAATCAGCGGCTCGATTCTGGGCGCGCTGTATATCGTCGGACCGCTGGCCCTCCGGATGCCGATGCCCGCACGGCGGCTCGACTACTGGGCCTGGGCGTTCTTCACGATCGGCACCGCGGGCATGGTGTCGCACTTCTGGACCGAGACGTTCAACGGGATGGCGTGGTCAGCCGCCATGGCGGAGCCCGCGGGCCGCTCGTCTCACCGCACCAGATGCCTGACCGCACGTGGCAACGACTCGGCTTCTACCTGTGGTTGGCTGGGGTGCCGACGCTCGCGGCGGGCTTCTACTTCAACGTCGCGCCGGTACTGGCCACCGGTGCCTGGTGCCTGCTGGCGGCGGTGATTTTCGGTAGTCTCAACAGCGAGTGGGTCCTGCGCCACATGATTGCGAAACCCCAAGATTAGTCCGTGACGAGCTCACCGGCGAGCGGTTCCGCACTGGTGACGCGGACGCGCACGCGCTCGTTCCCGGCGCGACCGGGCGTCACCCCGACCTTCAAGTAGTTGTCGGTCAGCACGACCGTGCCACCCTCGAGCGTCAGCCCTGGTCGTACGACCCCAACCTGGGCCATACGGAATTGCCTGGACAGCTCGGTGCCGACCGCGCGCAACGCCCGCGCCCGCGCCCGCACCTGCGGGCCAGCCACCCGGTTGGACAGGCGGGCAGCATCGGTGCCAGTGCGGGGGGAGTAAGGGAACACGTGCAGGTAGGTGAGCGGGCTGGAAGACACATACTCATGAGTGCTGGCGGCATCCTCCTCCCGCTCGCCCGGAAACCCGGCAATCAGGTCCGAGCCAATGGCGGCATGCGGCAGCCGGTCCCGGATGCGATCGACCACGCGGCGGTACAGGTCCAGCGTGTACGGGCGTCGCATACGCCGCAGCATCGCGTCGCTCCCATGCTGGAGCGGTAGATGGAAATGGGGCGCGAACCGGCCGCTGCCAGCAACGAGGTCCACGACCTCGGGCGGACAGTCCATTGGCTCGAGCGAACTGATCCTGAACGTGACATCGGATGGATGCCGGTCCAGCGCACGCAATAGCGCAGTCAGTGAGGCGGGAGCAGCATCAGTCGCGAGGTCGCGCCCATACGATCCGAGATGGACACCGGTCAGCACGATCTCCTGGAAGCCGCTGTCTGCGGCGTGTTTGACAGCGGCGAGCACACGCGCCACGTCGAGGCTGCGGCCCCGTCCACGCGTCGATGGGATGATGCAGTAGGCGCAGGGCTCATCGCACCCGGTCTGCACCCGAAGCATAAAGGCCACCCGGCCGACGACACCGGGCGACACCAGCGCACCGCACGCGCCGGCTCCATCTCCAAACCGCTCCGCGGTGGTCTCGACGTTCCTCGACAAGGGGAGCAGGCGGTCGACGAGCGTGTCCTTCTCGTCGTTCGGCACGACTTCGGGCGATCCGGGCAGGGCCGCGATCTCGTCTCCCGCCCGCGTGGCGTAACACCCAGTGGCGATCACACGCGCGTCCGGATTCAGCCGATTGACCCGGCGCAGCGTCTGTCTGGCGCCATGGTCGGCCGTGGCAGTCACCGAACAGGTATTGACCACGACCAGATCCGCCTCGTCCAACGGCGCGCGGGTACCGCCACCCGCCCGCAGCCGCATCTCGAGCTGCAGCGAATCAGCCTGGTTCACACGGCACCCGAACGTCGCGATGGCGTAGCGCACAGAGTTGTTCCCTTCAGGAGACACGGCACGACAGACTGTTCAGCGACGATGCGACCGCCGCAACACTACCACGACCATACGACCCAGGCCGGAGCGCGAACACCGCATCGCACCCGCACGTCTTTTTGGGCTGACCCGGAGCCTGCAACTAGCATACGATCGGACGTCACACACACGGCCACGGCACGCGCGAGCGTTGCGCACCGTGGCCCCAGGAGAACCGCATGCGTGTCACACAAGGGGCCTGGATGACCGCCTTCGCCATCGCCGTCGTGGTGGTGATCTTTGCCCTGCCACAGCCGGAGCCGCTGGTCACTGAAGCGGCGGAGGTCGCAGGGTTCCCGGAAGACGCCCGTCTCGCGGATCTCAAGAACGAGGCGGTCGTCGACGTGGAAAGCCGGCGCGACTTTACCCAGCAGATGGTCGACATGATCTTCAGCTTCAACGAGCTGGGCTTTCAGGAATTCGAGACACAGCGCTACGTGACCGGCATTCTCGAGGACAACGGATTCACGGTCGAACTGGGGGTCGCGGGCATCCCGAGTGCGTGGTGGGCCAGCTGGGGCTCAGGCGCGCCGGTCATCGCGCTCGGCACCGATGTCGACGGCCTCCCGCAAGCGTCGCAGAAACCAGGTGTGGCGTATCGCGACCCATTGATCAAAGGGGCGCCCGGCCACGGCGAGGGACACAACGCGGGGCAGGCACTCATGGTGACCGCCGCGCTCGCGGTCAAGAAGATCATGGAGCGTGATGGGCTGCCGGGCACCCTCAAGATCTGGCCGGGCATCGCCGAGGAACAGCTCGGCGCCAAGGCGCACTACGTGCGCGCCGGCCTGTTCGACGACGTCGACGTGGTCCTCTTTTCCCACGTTAGCAGCGACATGTCCGTCAGCTGGGGCGAGAGCAGCGGCAACGGGCTGGTGTCGGTCGAATATCTGTTCGAAGGCGAAAGTGCCCACGGTGCCGGCTCGCCATGGGACGGCCGTAGCGCGCTCGACGCGGTCGAGTTGATGAACATTGGCTGGAACTACCGCCGCGAGCACCTGCGGATTCAGCAGCGCTCGCACTATGTCATCACCGACGGCGGCGACCAGCCGAATGTCGTCCCGCCGACCGCGGCCGTCTGGTATTTCTTTCGCGAGACCGACTACCCGAGCATCATGCGACTGTGGGAGATCGGGAACCAAATCTCCGAAGGCGCCGCGATGATGACCGACACCACCGTCGACTCGCGGGTGCTCGGCGCCGCCTGGCCCATTCACCTAAACAAGCCGCTCGCCGAGGCGGTGCACACCAACATCCTCGAGGTCGGCTTGCCGCAATGGAGCGACGCGGACCAGCGGATGGCCAGGGCGGTGCAGAAGATGCTGGGCGCCGAGGAGCGTGGCCTCGCGATGGAGGTCGGCGAAACGCTGCGTGGACGCGAAGACATCCCGGACCGCGAGCGGCGGGGCGGCGCGTCTGACGACATCGGCGATATTTCCTGGGTGGTGCCAACCGTGTCGCTCCGGTTCCCGTCGAACATCCTGGGCGGCCCCGGGCACAACTGGAACAAGGCAATTGCCATGGCTACGCCGATAGCCCACAAGGGCGCCACCGCCGGTGCCAAGGTCTACGCCCGGACGCTACTCGATATCCTGCTGACCCAGGAGCTGGTCGAGCAGGCGCACGACTACTTCGAGCACGTTCAGCAGAAAGAGGGGGAATATACCTCGTTACTCCGCCCGCAGGACGAGCCGGCGGTCTGGCTGAATCGGGAGATTATGGGGCAGTTCAAGCCCGAGCTCGAGCAGTATTACTTCGACCCCTCGAAGTTCGACACCTATCTCGAGCAGCTCGGCATCGCGTATCCGACGACCCGCGAATGAACCGCGAGCCTCTAGGGAGAGCCCTGGGGGGCGGCAGGATGGGTCAGTTCACGGGCACGCGCTCGGTCTCGCCTCTGGACGTGCTTTCCTCCGTCAGGATGAGCGGCCCAGTCGTTCGAGGGCACTCACCAACCCAAGCGCGCCCCCGTCCGTCCGTGAATGCGAATTCGACGGCGCGGACGACAGCGTGCCGCGCTAGCGCGAGGCCGTTCGGCGCTCGCGGGCGTCCTGACAGCTCAGGCAGAATGGGGCTTCGGGGCGGGCCTTCAGCCGTCGGTAGCCGATGGGCTCTTCGCAGGAGCGACACTGGCCATACTCGCCCTTCCGATACGCCTCGAGCGAGGCATCTACCTGGAGGAGTCTCGTCTCGAGCGTCGAGCGGCTCGTCTTGGTCATCTCCTGCTGCTGCATGGCATCCATGCGCGAGAGGCGCCCGATCGGGGTGCCCAGATCGACCGGCTTTGCGCCCTCTTTGGTGAGCGCAAGAAATTGTTCCAGGCGCACGCGATCCGCCAGGAGATCCCGGTGTAGCTCTTCGAGTTGTTCGGGTGTGAGGTCTGGGACGGTCATAAGTGGCCCGCTATGGCACCGGCACGGTGTCGTGGCGAGGGCGTGCCGTCTTTCTCAGTGAAGCCCTGGCCGAAGAGGTCGTGGGGTGGGACAACGTCGACGACCGGATCTGGGCCATCTACTTCAGCACGGTGCCGCTGACCCGGTAGATCGCGAGCAGGGGCAGACTCTGAAAGCGCTGCACTCGACCGGCGCTGCATCCCACCTAGCTGCGTTGTTCATCGTCATGCTATCGACTTGTCGATTCGAGCTCGTCGACGATGACCTGTATGTTGCGTGTGACCCCAGCCGGGTTGGGAGAATCGTAGCCGACATACTGCGTCGGCATCGTCCAGGTGCTCGCGATCTCATCGATTGTCCTGCCCGCTGACCGACCCGCTCGCACCATTTCGAGGAAGTCACGATTGAACGCGGCCCACTCGTTCAGCTCCGCCCAGGTCGCCTGGGTACTGTGACCGGTGATGATGGTGTCGACGTTCCGGATGGTATCGTGTGCCTTCTGCAGCGTGTCGGGAATCGATACCCCACTCCCGCCGTTGGCGGCATCGAGAAACGGCACTCGCTTGCCCAGGAAGGCATCACCGGCATGGAGCGTCCGCAGTGACGGAAAAACCACCCAGGCGTCGCCACCCGTGTGGGCGCGCCCGAAGTAGTACAGGTCAACCTGGTCGGCGCCGCTACCGAGCGACATCCGATCGGTGAACGTACGTGTCGGCAACCCTCGGCCATTCGCGTCCGCAAACACATTCACAGGCGGCTCGGTCCGACCGGTGTAGGGCCTCATCGCCTCCATGTTGGCCTTGGTGGTTTCGTGCGCCACGAACTCGACCGTGGTCGCAAACGCGACGTTGCCGCTGACATGATCGGCGTGGCTGTGCGTGTTGATCAGTGTCGTGACCGGATTACTCGTCAGCGCGGCGATCTGATCCAGGATAGGCTGTCCCCAGCCCGGGTTCTTCGTGTCAACGACAACGACACCCTCGGTCGTGATGAAGACGGCTGTATTGCCACCACCCCCAGCCCCCCGCAGCACAAACAAGTTATCCTCGAGCTGTTCAACGTCGATGACCTTCGTCGTGTCTTGAGCGACCAGGACGACGAGCGAGAGCGTGCCGACGATCGCGAGTGCGACGATGCGCTTCATGGTGTGCCTCCTGTCGTGTCGCCCGATGTCTACCGCTCGGGCTGGAACGATCTCAGGGAGTCAGGTCAGTACCGAGTGACCCGTTCTGTCCCGCATACCTGCTTACCGATCAACGGGCACGGTAGGAGTCAGGAGCACTTGGCGTCAGGCGGCGCGGCGAGACCCGTGCCGCCTGGCTGGGGCGGCAACAACCCGGGGTCGAGGTGATCGAGCCCTTCGAGGATGTTCGACGCCCACTGGAACACATCGCACCCGGCGACGACCCGGCGTAACGCGCGCATCCTTCGGTGACGCTCATCAGGCGGCATGTCGATCGCCTGCTCGAGACCATCGGCGAACCCCTCGACGTCGTACGGATTAATCAGGACGGCGTCGTCACCGAGCTCCTGCGCCGCGCCAGCCAGCTCGCTCAACACGAGCACACCCTCGACATCTTCGCGTGCCGCGACGAACTCCTTTGCCACCAGGTTCATCCCGTCGTGCAGCGAGCTGACGAGACAAAAGTCGGCCAACCGATACAACGCGACCAGCCGTCTGATCCGCAGCGCCGACTTCCGGTAGCGGACCGGCCCACCGGTCAGGCCGTCGCCGGCGTGTCTGGCGTTGATGGCGGCAACCCGCTGGTCGATGTCCGCCTCGACCGCCTGGTAGCTCTCGAGCTTCGACCGGGAGGGCACAGCGATCTGGATGAAGGTCAGCTGGGCACGCAGCTTGGGTCTGCGCGTGAACAGGCAATCTAGCGCGTTGAGGCGCTCCGGAATCCCTTTGGTGTAGTCGAGGCGGTCGACGCTGATGCCGATCAGGGGTGTGTCAATCCGCAGCTCCCGCCGCAACCGCTCCTTCTCGACCTCGAGCCGCGAATCGCGTGTCACCCTCTGGATGCGATCAAAGTCGACGCCAATCGGCACGGCGCACACCGTGGTGACGCGGTTCTGCGCGTACACGTGACCCCGGCTCACCTTGGCCCCAAGCTCCGTGCGTGCGGCGGCCAGGAAGTTGCGCCGGTCCCGGTCGAGCTGGAAGGCGAGCAGGTCGCAGGCCAGCAACCCCTCCAGGATCTCGCGGCGATACTGACAGATACGCAGCTGGTCGGGATGGGGAAACGGGATGTGCCAGAACAGGGCAATCCGGACGTCGGGACGTGCCGCCCGGAGATACTTGGCGACCAGGGTCAGGTGATAGTCCTGGATGAAGACCGGTGACGCCAAGTCGGGGAGTTCGACCTCGATCGCGCGCGCGAACCGCTTGTTGACCACCTGATAGGCCCGCCAGTCGGCCGCCCGGAACACAGGCTTGACGTGCGCCACGTGACACAGCGGCCACAACCCCTCGTTGGCGAACCCCTCGTAGTAGCACCGCTCTTCGGCCTCGGTCAGCCAGATCCGGCGCAGGGCGTAGCTCGGCGCGTCGGGCGGCACCAGCACCCGGTCGTCCGTATCGACCACCTGCCGGTCGGCGTTTCCGGCGCCGTGGGCAATCCAGACACCGCCGCGCTCGCGCATCAGAGCATCCAGCGCGACCGCGACGCCGCCGGTCGTGGGATCCCAGGTGACGGAGCCACTCTCGGTCGTCGAGTGCAGATAGGGCTCGCGATTCGACACCACCACCAAGGGGCGGCTGGGCCGGTCAGTCGGACTGCGCCGGAACTGGTTGGACTCAGGCATCAGAGCTTGGGTGACGACGACTTTTCCGCGCGACGCACCGGGCTGGACCCGCGACGCGGACGCGAGGTGCAGGACAGCTAGACGTGCACCTCGACGCCCCTCCGTGCGACACACCGGGCCTTCGCCACGGACTGCTAGACGCCGAACGACAGGCCGCAGCCACACTCGCTCTTGGCGTTGGGGTTGCGCAACACCAGCGACTGTCCGAGCATGTTCGGGTCGCAATCCAGCACCGTACCGTCGAGATACTTGTAGCTCTTGGGGTCGACGAAGATCCTGGCTCCGTCCGGACTCTCGAAGACCTCATCATCCGACGATGGCGCGTGCTCCCACTTGAACACGTAGCTGAAGCCGTTGCAGCCACCAGACTTGATGCCGACGCGGAGACCGCCTTCGGTTCTCCCCTCATCGATCATCGCGGTCTGGATACGCTTCGCCGCCGCGTCGGTAATCTCAATCATAGAATCTCATCAGTGTACTTCACCTCGCCGCGTGGGTAGCAGGTCGCGATCGTCCTCCGCCTCGGTCGCGACAGGTTCTACCCCGAAGCGGATCAATACCTGAGTGCAGCCGCGTCAACTGTCGTTCAGGTGGCCTGAGGCACGGCTAACGGCTTACGAGCGGCAACTGAGCCGGGGTCTCGTGCTCCGACGAGCGCTGGCTCATCGGGACCGGCACGGAGGGCGACTCATCCGCGGCGAACGCCTCGAGCGTGTAGGCAGTCAGCGCGTTGACAATCTGGTCCTTGATGCGCCACAACGGGTCGCGAATATTACACGTGGCGTACTGGTCGCAGTCGTCATCCGCACTCGAGCACACGCTGACGGTCACCGGGCCGTCGATCGCTTCGATGGCGGCGACCACCGAAATCCGACTCGATGGCCTCGCCAGCAGATACCCGCCATGGGTGCCATGCTGCGACGTCAGGAGATGCTGCTTGGCCAGGCGCTGGAGCACCTTGGCCATGACCTCGACCGGGATCCCGTAGCGCTCGGCGATTTCACGCGCGCTCGCCGCCTCGGCTGCCGGACGCAGGGCCAGGTCCTTGAGCGCCATCAGCGCGTATTCGGACTTCTTGGAAAGTCGCAGCATGCTGTGCACCGCTACCGGAATGCCGACCTTCCGCCGGCGTCAATACTTGGGCAGTGTCGGATCGATTCGATTAATCCAGGCGAGGATACCACCCTTCAGATTCCGCGCCTTACTGTAGCCGGCCTCCCGCAGCAGTCTGACCGCCTTTCCGCTGCGGACCCCAGACTTGCAGTGCACAATCATGTCGTCGCGCCCTTCCAACTCGGACAGACGTGACGGCAGATCGCCCAGCGGAATCAGCACCGAGCCGGGGATGCGGCAGATCTCGAACTCCTGGGGCTCGCGCACATCGAGCAGCAGGAATGACTCGTGCCGATCGAGCCGGGTCTTCAGCTCCTCGACGGTTGCCTCGCTCTCGTCTTCGGTAGACGACGGTTCGGCCGCCGACGCGGCCGGGGTAATCCCGCAGAACTGCTCGTAATCGATGAGTTCGGTCACCGTCGGGTGCTCACCGCAGACCGGGCAATCGGGGTCTTTCCGCAGCTTGAGCTCGCGGAACTTCATCTTGAGCGCATCGAAGATAAGGAAGCGGCCGATGAGCGGTTCACCGACCCCGAGGATGACCTTGATCGCCTCGGTGGCCTGCAAGGTGCCGATCACCCCAGGCAGGATGCCCAGCACCCCTCCCTCGGCACAGCTAGGCACGAGTCCGGGTGGCGGCGGCTCCGGATACAGACACCGGTAGCAGGGGCCGTCCTTGGCGGCGAACACCGACGCCTGCCCCTCGAAGCGGAAGATACTGCCGTAGATGTTCGGCTTCCCCTGAATCACACACGCGTCGTTGACCAGATACCGGGTCGGGAAGTTGTCGGTCCCATCGATGACCAGGTCATAGTCGGCGAACAGGCCGAGCGCGTTCTCGGAGGACAAGGCCGCCTCGTACGTGACAACCTCGACCTCGGGGTTCAACGCGTTGAGCCGCGACTTTGCCGAGTCGAGCTTCGACCGCCCGACGTCCGGAGTCCCATGGATGATCTGCCGATGGAGGTTGCTGTAGTCGACCTCATCGAAGTCGACGATGCCGATCTTCCCCACCCCGGCTGCGGCCAGATACAGCAACACCGGCGACCCCAGCCCCCCGGCGCCGATGCACAGCGCCCGCGCCGCCTTCAGCTTGAGCTGCCCCTCCATGCCGACCTCGGGCATGATGAGGTGGCGACTGTAGCGTCCGACCTCCTCATTGGTCAGCGCAACCGATCCGCTGTCGGTCTTCACGCCCTCCCCCCGCCCGCGACCGACGGGATGATGCTGACGGTGTCGCCCGGCTTCAGCGGCGTCTGTTCCTTCTCGAGATACCGGATATCGTCATCGTTGACGTAGATGTTCACGAAGCTGCGCAGATTGCCGTCCTCGGTATAGAGGTGGTTGCGCAGGTCGGCATATTCCGCCGTCATGTTCGCGAGCAACTCACCCACCGTGCCCCCCTCGGCCTCGACGACATCCTGCTTGCCCGCATAGACGCGCAACGGCGTCGGAATCAGAATCTTGTGTGCCATGATGTATCGCTCGTGCGTGTCCTCCACGTGTTGTTCGCCTGTGCCAACCGCCTGCGCCACAGCAACGGCGGTCAAGAGACGACGGCGCTAGGTCTTCGGCTCGACTGCCACCGGCTCCTCGTCGAACGCCGACCGATCGTCACGCAACCGCCACGAGGTCAGCGCCCGCGGCTCGCCACCTTCGACCGCCACGATTACGTAGGCGAAGACGGGCCACGCGTGGTCGAGATCGTATCGGGACGGTCGCGCCGGATGGTCCGGATGCGAGTGATAGAACCCCAACAGCGCGGCGCCCCGCTCGGCCGCCCGCTGCTCGGCCGCCCGGTAGTCGGCCGGCCGCACCAGAAACCGACGCCGGGCCCCCTCGCCGGTCGCGTTGGGCAGCGCCAGCGCCTCCATCACCAGCTGCTCGCGCCCGATCAGCGCCCCGCAACACTCGTGCGGGTAGGCCTCCCGGCCATGCTGGCGGATGCCGGTGTCGGCCTCGGGACACAACACCAGCGTGGGTCGCATTCCTGTCGCCACTTGGTGCCCCCCTCTTCCGCCGCCTAGTCGGAGTCGGTGGCAAAGCCCTTCTCTCGCCAGGCGAGCGTCCCGCCCGTGATGCTGCGCACATTGCAATAGCCGAGCGACTTGAGAAACAACACGCCGGACAACGAGGCGTTCCCGCGCTGACACACGCTGAGGATCGGCGCGTCAAGATTACCCGGAAGTCCTGCGTGCTGCTCGCCGAGCTGAGCGAGCGGTCGGTTGACGGCCCCAGGGATATGCGCCTCCCGGAACTGGTCGCTTGGGCGCACATCCAGCACGAACGGCCTGTCGCCCTGCCACTGTTCGTAGGCGGCGTCGACGTCGATGGTCAGGTCGGCGTTGCCCCGCACGTTCTCCACCATCGTGTCGAGCAACGCGTTGCGCGCGGCCGCCGGCTTGGCCGCGCCGGCCTCAAGGCCCGGCAGATACTTCACGACCGAGGAGGCGTACTTGAACGCGCTGTCCGGGAAGATTACCACCACCAGATTGCCCGGTTCGTCAGGAACCAGCGCGAACGCGCCGGCAAGGGCCATGGCCGAGCTTGGCCCCGCGATGATGCTCTCCTCCCGGTTCAGGCGGAGACACAACTCGAATGCCGCCTGGTTCTGAATCTCGGTCAGGCCGTCATACTCCGCCGGACGAAACAGCTGGGTCTGCTCGAGCTGGCGGATACTGCGCACGCCAGGGATGTCATGTCCCTCGCCGGGATGCACACCGAGAACCTGCACCGCGGCGTTCTGCTCTTTGAGAAAGCGCCCAGTGCCGGTAATGGTGCCGCATGTGCCCAGACCCGCGACGAAATGCGTGACCTTCCCTTCCGTCTGTCGCCAGATCTCCGGTCCCGTCGTCTTGTAATGCGCCTCAGGATTCGCTTCGTTGACGTACTGATTCAGCATGTGGAACCCGGGACGCTCGGCAATCTCCATCGCCTTGGCGATCGCGCCTTCGGGCGCCCCTGGCGCCGGGCACAGCGTGTCGTCGAGCTCGATCACCTCGGCGCCAAAGAACCTGAGCATGGTGCGCTTCTCGAGCGGTATCTCAAGCGACAGCGGCGTGGTCAGCGTGTAGCCCTTCGCGTTCGCGATCATGGCGAGGGCCATGCCGGTGTTCCCTGAGGTGGGCTCGACCAGCTTCTGGTCCGCCTGCACCGTGACACGTGCTTCGCCGTCGGCAACCAGGTTGGCCGCAACGCGATCCTTGACCGCCCCGAACGGGTTGTACCACTCAAGCTTGGCGTAGACCTGGGTCTCCCGAAACGGCGACACCCGGTTCAGACGCACCAATGGTGTGGGATTGTCGGCACTCGAGAGGAGGCCGAGAATGGAATCGTAAACGCGCAGAGCGTGGTCCTTCATATCCTGGCTGATCCTCGCATGAGCCGGAACCGTTGATCTTAATCGGTACGTCGTCCGCGCTCAAGCCACGGCCCGCACGGCCGTCAAAACGAGCGGCGAAACTGCCAGATACACTAATTGGACGCGACAGAGCCAACGACCGGTCCCGCACGCCGCGCGCCACGCTCGAGGCGGAGGTCCAGGAGCTGATGAACCTGATGGATGCGAGCTACCTCACGGCGCGAACCGACATCGCCGAAACGATGCGGCGTCTGCTATTCGCCGGGGATGTGGCGGTCGCCACGGCTACCAGCGACGCAGTGACCCCGGAAGCGATCGCGGAGCTCGAACGTCTGCTGGGCCCGGGGGCAATGCCCCCCTCGATCAAACCTGAGGTAATCCTAGCGGATCTGCCAAGCCGTATCGAGCAGGTGCGAGCCAGTGCGCCACCGCTGCGACGGGCCCAGGTAATCCGCGACCTGCGTGTCATTGCCAGCGCCGACGGATCCATGGCCGACGCCGAACTACAGGTGATCGAGGATATCGCCGAGAAGATCGAGGTGGACTTGAGTGTCATGGCCTGCGCACTCGATCCGACCTTGGCCGCATGTGCGCCACAGCCGCACGCCTAAATCTCCTCGCCGAACGGGGTGCTACCGGACGCCGCCACCTACGGTGAGACCGACGTAGACCTCCCGGCCAGGCGACGGCTCGTAGTAGCGGCCACCCCAGGCGTTGACGATGGCAGACGAGTTATAGCGCTCGTCGAAGACGTTGTCGATACCGACGAACGGGCGCACTTCGATATTGCCCCACGTGGCGTCATACCCGAAGCGGAGATCGACGACCGTGTAAGCCCAATTGGAGGCCGCGTTGTCGTTTCTCACGAAGAACTCGTCGACCCACCGGACGGTCGCGCCCGACCGAAGGCCAAACGGCGCGGTGTAGTTGAACCCCACGAAGACACGGTGCGGCGGCGCGCCCGGCTCCTTGTTGCCCGCGAAATCGGATGAGCCGGTGTTGAATTCCTCGAACACAAAGTCCTGATACGTGTAGCTGAACCGGGTGTTGAAGCTGGCGTCTGGTACCCACTCGAGCGATAGCTCGACCCCGTCGCGCGACGACTTGCCGGCATTGCTGAAGAAGTCCTGCGACAGCGGGTTCTGGAACGACACGAGCGCGTTGTCCACGGTGGAGACGTAGACGGCCGCCTCGTATCGGAGCCGCGCCGGCGCAATCAGTCCCCGCAACCCGACCTCGAAGCTGCGCAGGTCCTGCGGATCCAGATCCTGGTTGAAGCCACCGTCGCCTGTCGGGGTGTTCGACAGCTCCACGGTGGTGGGAGTCTCGTAGGCGGTCGCGAAGCTGGCGAAGATGTTCACCCCGGGAGCGGCGGCGAACGTCGCCCCGACCGACGGGCTGACCGCGCTCATCGTCCGGTCGCCGGACTGGTCGCCGTCGCCCAGCTTCCGGTCACCAGCGCTGAAGTCATAGTAGTCCCACCGGACGCCGGCGGTGACCTGCACACGGTCGTTCGGTGCGATGCTGACCTGGGCGAACGGCCCGGCCGAGAGCACATCTTCGGTCTGGTCGACGCGCAGCGCCCCGTTGGTCGCATCTTCCCCCGACACGACCGGCGCCACCTGGCCAAACTCCTGTCGATCGTCGTTCTGCGACGCGATGTCCAGACCGGTGACCCACTCGACCCCGACCGACCCGACCTGCGTCCCGCCAAGGTACTCCGACCGGAACCCGAATCCGGTCCGGGCCAGCTCGATATTCTGGAAGGCGCCAATCGCGTCCAGACTGCGCCACATTCCCCAGCCGGTGGCCCGGAATACCTGCGCCCCACCGAAGCGATGCTCCACGGTCAGGCCGCCTTGCCCCTGAGTGGTCCCCTCGCCCCAGTGTCGAGCCATCGCCACGCCACGAGCCAGACACGCACCAGAGAGACACTCGCCGGCGTCATCTCTCACCGCATCGGCGCGGGCGTCGGCCTCGTTGAGAAAGCTGGAGCTCTCGGCGAACGGCGCATCATATAGGTTGAAGACGCCGCGTAACTCGGTGCTGGGCGATAGCACCCGTCGTACAACGACGTTCGCCTGAGTAATCTCTGCGGCGCTATTCTGGCGGAAGCCGTCGGTCTCGAACCGGCTGACACTTGCCATGAACTGTGTGCCCGTATTGCCGCCGTCCAGCCTGACCTGCTGCCGGTTGTACCCGTTGCTACCGAACTGGATGTCTGGCGTCACGGTCAGGGGGCGCGACGTGTCGAAAGTGGTGTTCAGGTTGATCACCCCGCCGGCGGAGTTGCCGTAGAGCACCGAGCTCGGGCCGCGAATCACTTCGATTCGACCGACCGACCCGAGATCGACGTTGCCCGGCTCGGTCGTGCCGTCCGCCGTCGTGATCGGGATGCCGTCCTGGATGATCGCCAGCCCGCGCAAACCGAACCGCGGCTGCGGCGCACGGATGCTGAGACCAATGCCACCCGAGAGACCGTAGTTGCGGCGATTCTGGACGAATAGACCAGGAATTCCCCGGAGCGCTTCGTCGAGCGAAGCCCTGCGCTGGGCGAATTCGATCTGGTCGCGCTCCACAACGGCGACCGAGCTCGGCACGACCGAGAGGTCCTGGCCGGCCCGCGTGACAGTGACAGTCTCGGCAAGCGAGGCGATGGTCAGCACCATGTCCACCATGGCCGACCCGCCGGCGGCCACGGTCGCGGTCGCGACATTGCCACTGAAACCGGGCAGTGCACCCCGGACTTCGTATCGCCCAGCCGGCAGGCGCCCGATCTCGTAGCGCCCCTTGCCGTTGCTGACGCCCGTCCCCGTGCCACCGGTTCCGGTGTCGGTCGCGGTCACGGTGACACCCGGCAACACGCCGCCGCTCTCGTCCTCAATCGTGCCGCTGATGGTCCCCGTGCCCTGGCCCGCACCGCTCGTCGACACGCCAACGAGGAGCAACAGCACCATTGCCCTCATGCTCCCACCAAAGATAGTTCGAGGTGTGATCATCACTCTCCGGTTCCTCTTGATTGTTCTTGGGGCGCCACACCAGTCCGCGGACTCGAGACGACTCGCAATGCCCAGCACTTCCGGCGAGGTTCCCCCCTGTTGGTCAACTGGTACCACAACTATATCGCGGTCCGTCGGCATCTCCACAGTGTCTTGATCAATTCGACCTCTCTGCCAGATCGCCCACGAGGGCGTTGAGCGCGTTCTCGGGGAGATCATCGTCACGATTAACGCAGACGCGAGCTCCGGGGTTGCAGGGTAGGAAGCACGAAGCCCCAAGACCGTTCCGGTCGACTTCTGAATAGCTGAGCCGCTCTCAGGCGGCCTGAGAAGCCGCGACAACGGCATTCGCCGAGGTGAGTGTCCGGCTCGTTGTGGGACGACTTCCACTCGGTCGTCGAACTCCACTACCTCGAAGGGGCTGCTGAAGTCGTTGGTCCACAGCAGGCCCGCCTCGGGGTATGAGTTTGGTCTTGACATCAGCCCTCTGCTCCAAGCATTCTCTGCGCCAGGTGCCGGTCTGGGAGGTCGCCAAGCGCTTCGCCCGGTACGACGCGGCCGAACCCTGGTGTACCGAGGCCGAGCTGCACTACGTGATTCTCGCAATCTTCCGCAGTGCCCCGTGCAGGAGCAGGACGGCCTGAGCATTGCCCGGCACCCCAAGGCCTGCGTGTCACACGACTGAAGGACATCGCATGCGTTGCACACCCATCGTCGCCGTCGGCCTTGTCCTGGCTCTGTTGGCCACAACCGACCGGGCCGGAGCCCAGCCGACGAGCGTCGACCTGTTCGACCGCGTCGAGCATGGGTATGCCGACAGCGACGGAGTCCGCATCCACTACGCCACGATCGGGTCTGGCCCGCTCTTGGTGCTGATTCACGGCTTTCCCGATTTTTGGTACTTGTGGCGGTACCAGATGGACGCCCTGTCGGACGATTACCAGGTAGTGGCAATCGACCAGCGGGGCTACAACCTGAGCGACAAGCCGATTGGGGTCGCTCAGTACGACGTCGCGCTGCTGGCAGCCGACGTCGCCGCGGTGGTGCGACATCTTGGGCACGACCGCGCGTCGATCGTGGGCCACGACTGGGGCGGATTCGTCGCCTGGCAAGTCGCCATGACCTACCCGGCACTGACCCAGCATCTGATCATCTTCAACCTGCCGCACCCGCGCGGGTTACGGCGGGAGCTGGCCACCAACCAGCAGCAGAAACTGAACAGCGCCTACGCACGGCGCTTTCAGCAGGACGGCGCACATCTCGACCTCGGCGCCGAACAGTTCGCCGCCCGGCACACCGACGACCCGGTGGTCCACGCGCGCTACCTCGAGGCCTACCGCAACTCGGACTTCGAGGCGATGCTCAACTACTACAAGGCAAACTACCCGGCGCCGCCCTATCTCGAAGACACCGAGCCGCTGGTCAAGGTACGCCCGCCGGTGCTGCAGTTCCATGGGTTGGACGACACGGCTCTACTGCACGACATGCTCAACCGCACCTGGGAGTGGCTCGAACAGGACCTGACACTGGTGACTATCCCGAACGCCGGACACTGGGTAGTGACCGAACGGGCGCCGTTCGTGACCAAGATGATGCGGAGCTGGCTCGCGTTACAGGCGGGACGCTAGTAGTCACGGTGCTCCGCCGTCCGGGCTGGCGCTATGTGCCCCTTGAAGACATCGAGTAGGTCGCGCATCATGCCTCACGTCGTCGGCATCCTGTGCTTGACCTGCATCCTGCCGGCCGTCGCCCTGGCTCAGTCGTGGAGTGAGACGTCAGTCGCTCGCACCGCGTGGGGAGCGCCGGACCTCCGGGGAGTCTGGGACTATCGGACGATGACTCCTCTCCAGCGGTCGGCGGACTTTGGCACAAAGGAGTTCTTGTCGGAGGAAGAAGCGGCTGCCTACGAACGGCAGGTGCTCGCACGGCGCGACAGCCGGCCGTTGACGCCCGGGAGTACCCATGCGCAATGGTGGCTGGATCAGGGAACGGCGCTCACCGACGACCACCGCACGTCGCTAGTCATCGATCCCCCCGATGGGCGGCTTCCGTCGCTCACGCCGGAAGCCCAGGAACGGGACGCGGCGCGACGCGGGCAACGCCCGGTGCGGGCCCGGCAAGTGGTTGATTCGCCCGCGCATGGGCCAGAGGACTTCGGTCTTGCCGAGCGCTGCCTACTCGGGTATAGCACGGGACCACCAGTCGTTCCGAACGCATACAACAACAACATCCAGCTGTTCCAGACCCCCGACCATGTGGCGATCCTGATCGAGATGGTCCATGACGTGCGCATCGTCCCGTTGGACGGACGGCCGCGTCTCTCGACGGACATCCGGCAATGGTTGGGAGATGCGCGCGGTCACTGGGAGGGCGACACGCTGGTCGTTGAGACCACCAACTTCACCGACAAGACGGGAAGCTTCGACGCCAATCTCAGGGCAGCCTACGGGTCTGGTGAGACGCTGCACCTGATCGAGCGGTTCACGCGCACCGGCGAGCACGGTCTGCTCTACGAGTTCACGATCGACGACCAGACGACGTTCACTCGTCCGTTCTCAGCGGTCGTGCCAATGCGCACGAGCGACGGTTCGATCTATGAATACGCGTGCCACGAAGGCAACTACGCGATGGCCAACGGCCTGATGAGCGCGCGCACCCGGGAGCGGGCACGCGCCGCCTCCGGGTCGGCTGGGAGGTAGAACGGGACTGAAGGGCGTACCGGCGCTTGGTCTTACGACCAGCGACGGCACGCCCTTCAGCGAGGCACGCATGCGAGGCTCGCGATGGCGGCGCCTGGCTTCGGGGCCACGCGAGCCACCGCGTGGGGCTTGGGGCGTAGCCCCATCCGAGTACTAGACCTCCGAGAGAGTCTGGAGCGGGCCCGTGCTGTCTCCAAACGCTTCCTGGGGCATGCCAAGCTTGTCGAGCACCGAGACGTACAGGTTCGACAACGGTGTGTCGTCGCCGTACCGCAGGTGCCGTCCGCCCTTGAGCATGCCACCACCTCCGCCCGCCACCACCGTCGGCAGATCCATGTGGAAGTGGATGTTGCCGTCGCTGATCCCCGCGCCGTAGACGAGGATCGAGTGGTCGAGCAGCGTTCCGTCGCCATCAGGAATCGACTGCAGCTTGTCCAGGAAATACGCGAACTGCTGGATGTGGAACGTGTTGATCTTCGCGAGCTTCTCGAGCTTCTCCAGATTGTTCTGGTGGTGCGAGACCCCGTGATGGGCGTCTGGCACACCGATCTCGGGGTAGGCGCGTGAGCTGACCTCTTTGCTCATCATGAAGGTGCCAACCCGCGTCAGGTCCGTTTGATACGCCAAGGCCAGCAGGTCGAACATCAACTGCGCGTGCGCGTCGAAGGTGTCCGGGATTCCGACCGGCTGCTCCACCACCGGTATTTCCCGATCGCTCTGCTCTTCGGCCTTCTGGATCCGTCGCTCGACGTCGCGAACCGCATCGAGATACTGCGTAAGCTTCATGCGGTCACCGGAGCCCAGGTCCAGCTTCAACCCGGCCACCCGGTCGGTCACGTAGTCCAGCACGCTGCGGTCTTGCCGGATCCTCGCCAGCCGCGTCGCGGGGTCGGTGCTGTCCGCTGCACCAAACAGCCGCTCGAACACGGCGCGTGGATCGTTCTCCATCGGCAACGGCGTTGTCGGCGTGCGCCAGGCGATGGTGTTCGTGTAGGCACAGCTATACCCGGCATCGCATGCACCCAGTGTCTCGACCGAGTCAATGCCAAGCTCGAGCGACGCAAGCTGCGTCTCCTTGCCAAAGACCTGAGCCGCAATCTGGTCCACCGAGGTCCCGGCACGAATATCGAGCCCTTCGGTCTTCTTGACATTCACGCCGGTCAACCACGTGGCCGATGCGCGCGCATGGTCGCCGATCCCTTCACCCGGCAGCGGCACCGCGGGGGCGTCACACAGACCGGACAGGACGTTGACCTGATCACGAAACGGCGCGAGCGGCTGCAGGATCTGCGAGAACTCGAAGTTGCGACCATCACCGGTCGGCACCCACCGACGCATCTCCATCCCGTTCGGGACATAGAACGCGCCAAAGCGACGCACCGGGTTCGCTGCCGTGTTTCGGATGGCGGCAGCTGCGGGTACCATGCCGTCCAGCAGGGGCAACGCCAGCGTCGCCCCGAGGCCACGCAGAACCGTACGGCGAGACAGGTGCTTCTTGGTAATAAACATCGTCCTGTAATCCTCTCAGTAAGCTCGTAAAAAAGGGACGTTCTAGTTTTGCGCGTTCACAATTTCCGCATCCGGCAGCTTCCGCATCTGAAACGGAGCGCTTTTGACGATACCACCGATGATCGATGACCACCGGAAGTCGCTCGACTCCGCCTCCCGCATGATCTCACGAACGGCCGCCGCGTCATAGTACTGAAGCCCCCGCCCAATGCCAAAGGTCATGAGCTTTTCTATGACCGTGGTCACATAGGACGAGCGCCAGGGCTCGGTCAGCAGGGCTGCACGAAACTCGGCCGGCGTGGCAAACGGGGTGCCGTTGGGCATGGTCCCGGACGGGTCGATCGGGGCGCCCGCCTCCCTATCAGCCGACCGCCACCGGCCGACTGCGTCGAAGTTCTCCAGCGCAAATCCGAGCGGATCCATATTGGCATGGCAGGCCGCGCAGGCCGGATTGGCCCGGTGCTGCTCCATTCGCTCACGCACGGTGGCTGGCGCGGCACCTTCGTCGTTCTCGATGAGGGCGGGAATGTCCGGCGGTGGAGGCGGTGGCGGCGAACCCAGCAGGTTCTCCAGCACCCACTTACCGCGGACGACCGGGGATGTCCGGTTCGGGTGCGAAGTGACGAGCAGCACGCTGCCGTGGCCCAGCAGCCCCGCCCGACGATCATCTGGATACGACACCCGCCGATAATGGCTGCCGTAGACACCGGGAATCCCGTAGTGGCGTGCCAGCCGATCGTTGAGGAACGTGTAGTCGGCGGTCAGGAGATCGAGAAGGCTGTGGTCCTCGCGTGCTTGACTCTCGACGAACAACTCTGTTTCGCGCAGGAGCGCCTCCCGCAGGTTGTCGTCAAACGTCGGAAACTGCACCGCGTTCGGCGCGGCAGTACGCAGGTTGCGCAGATACAGCCACTGCCCGGCAAAGTTTTCGGTGAACGCACTCGAGCGGGGGTCGCTCAACATCCGCCGCACCTGTTGATCCAGCACCGCCGGGTCGTTCAACCGGCCAGCCTCTGCCAGATCGAGCAAGGTTTCGTCGGGAATGCTGCTCCACAGGAAGAATGACAGCCGTGATGCGAGGTCCAGCTCGGACACGCGATATGGCGTGCCGGCCTCGACGGTCGTCGGGTGGCCTTCAACGCGGAACAGGAATTCCGGCGACACCAGCAATCCTTCCAGCGCCCACTTGACACCGGCCTCGAAGCCCCCGGTCTGGTGGCCGAGCGCATAGAGATCGAGTAGCGGCGTGACATCGGCGTCGCCAACGGGCCGGCGGAACGCGCGCCGCGCCAGGTTCAGGAGGATCTCCCTGGCGCACGACGTCTCGTCCGCGGGCGTCTCTGGCTGGCAGATAAAAATCCGCCGGCGGCTCACCGTGTCCTCGGTGTCTTCCGGCACCTGTCCGTCGAACGGGCCGATGATCTGGATGCTGAAGACGATGGGGTTAATCGGCACCCGCGAGTACTGGAAGCTCGCAACGGGCGGATTCGGTGGCCGGCCGTCGTAGGGAATGCTCCGGTCCATCGACCCGATGAAGGAGGCGGTGACCAGACGCATGCCAGCCTTGACCGGGATGTTCACTTCCAGGAAGCCACTCACCCCGGCGCCGCGCCCGGCCTTGTTCTCGTCCATGTCGAACAGCTCGACCAGCTTGTGGTCCATCCGAAACTCCAGCTTGTGTCCCTTACCGGACACCGGCTGATTGAGCGGCCGTTCGAGGCTGATCTTGAACTGGTACTCCCCGTCGAGGGGGAAGTGATGATGCGCGACCAGCCCGCCACGCGACCCAAACGGGAGGTCCTCGCTCATCCGCCCCTCCTGCAACAGGAGCGGCGAGGTCTTGTACATCGTCATTCCCGGACGCAGCGTTGGGTCACCGACAGCGCGGCGGCTGATCTTCGCCGCAGCCGTCATGTAGCGCGACATCAACCCGGGCGACACCGTGAGCACATCCCCAATGTTGTCGAATCCGTAGCCCGAGTCGTCAGCTGGCAACAGCGCGCGACCGTCGACCTCAAGCCCAATCAGGTCACGTATAGCGTTGGTGTACTCGGCGCGATTCAGACGATGCGACTCGGCCGGCCAGCCCGGGTTGGGTGCCGCGGCCGACGCCTGGTCGAGTGAGGTCTCCAGATACGACACCATCGACGTGAACGTCGCGGCGTCCGGCCTGGGCCGGCCCTCGGGCGGCATCATCCCGGTGCGCAGCTTACGCACAACCTTCTCCCACACAGCGGGATCCTGGCCCGGATTCTCGATATCGGCGGCATCCAGCATCAGGCCTGCCGTCTGGCGTCGCTCGTTGTGACACGTGACGCAGTACCGGTTGATGACCGTCTGATGCGCCGCGCCGCTGGATGCCTCAGCGGGGGCCTGCGCAAAAAGCGTCGCCCCTTTGTGACGTCCCCCGACCAGCAGCAGCGCAACCACCACACCCGTGACCGCGATCGCTCTATTCGCCATGGCTGATATTCTCACTCGCGTCTTCGCCAACGCCGTGTCACCGGCACCGTTACTGCGGGTTCCCTGACCGGTCCACGTAATCACTTTTCGACCTGTCGCTGTAGGACGTCAGCCCGAAGTTGAGCTGCGTGCCGATCTCGGCATCGGCGCCAAGCTCCAGGAGCAGCTCCACCGTTTCGGGATAGCGCACATAGGTCCCGCTGTAGGTGTACCCCTGGGCGAGTCGTAGCGCTGTCTGGTCATTCCACATCGTCACCGCGTCGAGGTCCGCCCCCTCGTCCACCAAGAACCGCATGACATCGTGCGCCGCATGGCGAACGGCACCGTGAAGCGCCGTCTCACCGCGATCGGTTGCAGCGTTGATGTCGAGCCCCGAGGCCATGGCCAGCGCGATCGCCTCGATCGCCTGATCCTCGTGCCAGATGAAATACCCGACGTCGCTGGCGTGACGCTTCGCGAGGCCAGCGGCCAACATCAGCGCGTTCGCTCCGCCCTTCGCCGTCAGCAGCGGGTCCGCGCCATGCTCCAGCAGGAGCCGCATCATGTCCACGTCAACCGATTTGGCGGCCAGCATGAACGGCGTCGCGTCGATCTGACTCACCCATCCGGTCGTGAGATACGCGTCGCCCGGGATCAGCGCCTCCATCAACCGCTTCGGCATCGTGACCGGCGTGTTCGGGTCCGCTCCGCGTGCGATCAGCGCCGTCACCGCGGTCATCTGCCCCGTCGCGCTGGCGACGTGAAGCGCGGTGTAGCCCGCCTCGGCGAGAGTCGGGTCGGCGCCATTCTCGAGGAGAAACAACGCGATGTCTTCGTTGCGTCCGCCCGGCAGCAGCCAGAGGCCCTCTTCGATGCCACGTGTGAGCGTCAATATGAGCGGCGTCACGCCGTCGGGTGCGGATTCGTTCACGTCTGCCCCGGCGGACATCAGTAGCCGGACCGTGTCCAGACTCCCCGCCATCGCCGCATACAGCAGGGGCGTGAAGCCTCCCTGGGCCCGCCGCGGGTCGCCGTCCCCGTCCTGATTCAGCTGGCTGATGACAAGCGCCTGGTTCTTGCGAAGACGAAGTGGCTCGTACCCCTCCGTCTCGGGACGGGACCTCCGCGGGCGCGCCGGCGGCGGGAGGATCGCTTCGGTGCGCGCGCTCAGGTCGGCTCCGGTCTCGACGAGGACTCCGACCACCGCGGTATGCCCCTCGGCGGCCGCGAAGATCAGCGCGGTAAAACCCCGTGACGTCTTCGCGGTCACATCGGCGCCATGGGCGAGCAGCGCCCGGACAACGCCCACGTCGCCGGCGCGCGACCCGAGCAGAAGCGCGGTCTCGCCGTTCGGCCGAGCAAGATTCGGATCCGCCCCGGCGTCCAGCAAGCGCTCGACCATTGCGGCGCTGCGGTTCGTGCTGGCCAACATGAGCGGCGTCACGGCCAGGTCGTTGGCGCGGTTCGGGTCGGCACCGCGCTCAATCAGCAGGCCCGCCGTACCCTCGTCGTCCCAGTGCACTGCCCACGCAAGCGCCGTAGCGCCGTCTGCCCGGGTAATGTTCACGTCGACGCCTTCATCGATCAATGCGCGTGCGGCCTCAGCGTCTTGCCGCTGCACCGCCCCGATCAGGCGCAAATCATCCGCGGCGGCCGACACGTCGGCCGCCGCGGACAGCATGCAGACCGCCCACAGCGCAACAACCAACACAGCCGTTCCAGGTTTCGGCATCGACATCATCTTGTTGAATTCTCCGATCGGTCATGTCTCGCGGGCACAGCTCAAAATATAGGGTGCCCCATCTAAAACAAAGTATCCACTAAAAATTCCTTTTTTAAAAGGCTTCTTTTGCGCTGGGACGACCTCGGGCGCTCTGCCCTCAGTCGAGTGCCATGTGCAGCGCCCGCGCTTTCGCAGTATCCTGGATCGACTGGGGCGCCTGAGTCACCAGACCATATAAGAGGAGCGAAAACCGTGCCAACAAGAACGCCGTTGACCGATTCGTTACGACAGTCCTCCCGTGTCGGAGCTCTTACGTGGGGTATTGGTCTGAGTGCCACTCTGCTGTTTGGCTGCGCGGCGCCAAACCCGCCCGCACCGGCAGAGTCGACGGTGACGGTTCTTGCCCAAGGAGCGGCGCTGCATGGAGCCAACGGCATCATATTTGGCCCAGATGGGCGGCTCTATGTTGCAAGCGTCTCAAGCTCCGTTGTGGCGGCCGTCGACCCCGAGAGCGGTGCGATCGTCGATCGTTGGGGTCCCGCGGAGGGAATAGGTGGCCCCGACGATCTCACCTTTGGGCCGGACGGGTCGATGTTCTGGACTGATATCGCCGTGGGCGATGTTGGGAGACGTATGGCCGACGGGACGACAACCGTGGTGGCGTCGCCTGGCCCAGGAGTGAATCCAATTACGTTCTCGGACGACGGGCGCCTGTTTGTGTCCCAGTGTTTTCTCGGTGACAAGCTCTTCGAGGTCGACCCGACGGCATCGAGGAGCCACGCCTCATCACTGATCAGCTCGGTCCGGGATGTGGGCTCAACGGCATGGACTGGGGTCCGGACGGAAAATTGTACGGTCCGCGATGGTTTCGTGGCGAGGTGGCGCGGGTAGATGTCGATAGCGGCGCGGTGGAAACCGTCGCAACGGACTTCCAAATTCCGGCAGCGGTCAAATTCGACTCGCAAGGCCGGTTGCATGTGCTCGACACGCAAGCCGGAGAGGTGATCCGCATTGACGTGGCGAGTGGAAACAGGGAGGTCGTCGGCCGCCCCGACACTGGCCGAGACAACCTGGCCTTTGATGCGGAAGATCGGCTGTTTGTCTCCAGTTTCGCCGATGGCTCCGTCGTCGAGGTCACCGGCCCGGAGACGATCCGGGAAGTCATGGCTGGCGGTATCAACTCGCCGGGAGGTCTCGCGTTCCTGCCCTCGACCGGTGGCTCGGGCCGGCTGTTCCTCGCCGACACCGGTGCGCTGCGGGAATTGGACCCGGAGACCGGGGCTGAGGTCCACGCGGCGGGCGGCCTGACCTCTGACCTTGGACAGGTCATGTCTGCGCACCCGCATGGTGAGCATCTGATCCTCTCCAGCAGTGCGACAGTCAGTATCTGGGATCCGGATGCCGATCAACTGGTCGCCCGCTTTGAAGGATTCGAGGAGTCGGTCGACGCCGTTGGGTTTGGCGACGATATCATCGTGAGCGAGTATGGGACGGGGCGAATCCTACGGTTTCACCCTGAGTCCCCTGACACCCGCATCGTGATTGCCAGCGGCCTCGAGGCGCCGGCCGGCCTGGCGGTCCACGACTCTGATCTGTATGTGGCGGACCGGAGCGGCACCCTCTTCCAGATTCTTGACGACGGCGCTACGCTCGCGGCACCCCGCCCCGTGGCCAGCGGTTTGGCCGGCCCTGAAGGCATCGCGGCGGCTCCGGATGGCACGCTGTACGTCGTTGAAGAAGACGCGGGTCGTGTGACACGCGTGGATCCGGACACTGGTTCGGCGACAGCGGTAGCGGACGGCCTCCCCCTCCGCGGCCTGGAACGACAGGCTTTCGGGGAGTCAACGTCCATCGGGCTCCTGGGCGGAATTGCAGTCGGAAACGGCGGTCTCTTTGTGACCAGCTACCCGGAGAACAGCGTGTACCGCATTGAATTCTAGCAAACCGAACAGCATGGCCCTCAGATAGCCTGTGTCCTCACGACCAGCAACAACTCATGGCCAACACTGCGCCCCTTGCTCTTGACCAGACGACTGATTCCAAGACCGCTCCCGGCACCTACACCGCTACTCCGCGCCTTGGCCAAGATGACGCTGGCCACTGGCACTGCCGCGGCTACGCCGAGGCAAAAGCGCTGCTCCTGGATGATCTGGAACAAGCCGGGTTTCATGCCGACAGTGTGAAAAAGTCGGGCTTGGACCCTGTGCTATTTCAACGAGGCGAGACACATCGCCAGCAGCGCGCCGCCATAGCCAAATTCTTCTCGCCGACCACGACCTCTCAAAAGCACCAGGTGATGATGGAGCGCCTGGCCGACGAACTAACTGGCGAGCTTGCGCAGACGAAACACGCTGACCTGAATGACCTGAGTGTGCGGATGGCGGCTTCGGTTGCGGCGGCTGTGGTCGGACTCGACCCGACTCCGGGCCTCGTCCGCCGTCTGGATGCCATGTTGCACACGAGCACGGCCGGCGAGGGTGTATTCCGGCGTGTGTGGGAGGCCATTGCCGGGAAGGGTGTGAGCCTGTTCTTCTGGTGGCTCGATGTGCGGCCGGCCATTGCCGCGCGCCGCCGCCAGCCTCAGGACGACGTGATTTCATACATGCTGTCCAAGGACAAGAGCAATGTGGCGATTCTGGCCGAGTGTGTCGTCTATGGTGCCGCGGGCATGGCTACCACCCAGGAATTTATCAGCGTAGTGCTGTGGCACTGTCTGCAACGCCCCGACTTCAAGGACCTGATGCTCACCTCCCCGGTGGAGGCTCGCTACAACTTCTTGCATGAAGTCCTACGGCTGGAGCCCGTGATCGCGACGCTCAAGCGCCGCACGCTGGAGACGACCACACTCGTGAGCGAGAACGTCACTCACACGATTCCGGCGGGAGCTGTTATTCATTTTCACGTGTACGACATCAACGCTGACTCACTGGTGCTCAAGCAAACTCCCTTGCAATTGTGCCCGCACCGTGAACTTGAGCGCGGAGTTTCTCGGTCGATGGTCAGCTTTGGCGCGGGGCCGCACCGGTGCGCAGGCGAGTTCATCGCACTGGCCGAGACCGATGTCTTTGTGCGACGCCTGTTGGCCCTGCCGGGTCTCCGGATTGAGGATGGTCCCACCGTGACCCGCAATGACAACATCGATGGCTACGAAGTCCGCCGCATGATGATCGCGGTAGATTGAGTCGGCGCGGCGGATCGGGGGACGGACGAATGACAAGAAGTTTCAGAAATATTTGCACCAGACGCATTCAGTAAGCCGAACGGCGGTCTGCCGGAAGAGACGGAAGGCGGGGCCGGTGCGGGGCGCGCGTGACAGAACACGCCACGCCATGGTCACGCTGCCTAATCAAGACAACACTCGAGGCTTATAAAAAGGAGCTTTGGCGAGCAATGTTTTGGCTGGGAGGCAGGGATTCGAACCCCGATTACACGGTCCAGAACCGCGTGTCCTACCATTGAACGACCCCCCAACAACAGCCGTGCCCTACGAGTATAGCGAAGCCTGAATAAGACGGGCAACGGCACTCGCGACCCATCAACCATCGCCCCGGCCCTCCCCCTGAGAAAGAACGTGGACTAGAGCGAATTCAACTGAAACTTCTGGAGCGCTGCGATCTGAGCCAGCCCCTGCCGCGCCAACCCTTCGGTGCTGGGGCTCGGGTCGAGCCCCAGCGCCTCGACCAGGTGCTGGTAGGCGGCAGTCGGTTGGCTGAAAGCGCGCAGCTGCAGCAACCCAGCCCCGACGTGAGCGTCAGCCGCGTCGGGACCGACCGGATAGTCTCTGAGGTGCCGCTGGAACAGGACCAGGGCGGCGCGAGCGTGCCCTTTCGCCGCCATCCAGCGACCGAGCATCAGCGAGTGGTGCTCGCTCAGCAGCCCTCTCGTCTCATCGTCCGACATTGCGGCGTAGCGTGTCGCGGCCTCTTCGTAGTCACCCTCTTCGATGAGCGCGCCCAGGCTGCCCTCGGGTGGTGGTGCGGCACCGGATAGACCCGGGGTGCCAAAGTCGGTGGGCCGGAACAGCATCGAGTGGCGGTTGATGCCCCAGCCCAGCGCCAGCCCTCCGAGAAAGCCCCCGAGATGAGCACCGTAGGCGACCCCGCCCCCTTGCGTGCCGGCCGACACCAGAAACGGCAGCACGTTGTCGACCATGACATAGAACCCGAGCACCCAGCGGGCCGGGGCATGGATCACTCTCATGAAAAACGGAAAGAACATGACCAATAGCCGGACCCGGTTGCGTGGAAACCAGATGAAATAGAAACCCAGGACACCGGAAATGGCCCCCGAGGCACCGAGCAGCGGCAGCAGGGACTCGCCGGCGAACAGGGTGTGAAAGAGCGTCGCGGCGACGCCCGTACCGAGATAGGCGGCAAGGAATCGGACCCGGCCGAGACGGTGCTCGACGTTGTCGCCGTAGATCCAGAGAAACAGCATGTTGCCGGCCAGATGCAGCAGTCCGCCGTGCAGGAACATCGCCGTGAACAGGTCCAGCGCCTGTGGCACGGCCGGCCGAAAGCCCCACTGAAAGACGAAGAGATCGTATTGGGTCAGCCCGGCGGCGATCGCCTGGAGCCCGCGCTCCGAGACCGGCCGTGACATCATCTCGAGCAGGGCGCGAACATAATCCGCAACAGCCGGGTCACTCATTTCTGGCCGCATGAAGCTCAGGGGCAGGGTGACAAAGAGATAGGCCGCGCAGTTGACCAGGATGATCCCGTAGGTCACCACCGGAACGCCGCGTGGGTTGGGCTCGTCGCCTAGCGGCAGGATCATTCAGCTTTCATTTTACGCTACGAACTGCCTGGAGCCGTTGATGGCATTCGGTGACATCTCCAGCAGGTCCCAATTGCCTACCGATGCACGGAACTGGCCCTCCTCCTCCGTTTTCTCGGACTGCACGACGAGGATCGAACGGAGCCACGCCGATACAGTGTCTGAGCAGCTCTTGCACATGTATCAGAGTGGCACCAACGGGAACGGGAACGGCGCGCTTGGCGCGAATCTCGTGTACTCCAAGTTCCTGTTCGTGACGCTCGAACATGACGATGCCAAGTCGCGAGCCAGGGTCAGGGAAGCTGGCACCTGCATCAGACAAGGCTTCTTCAACGAGTTCCACGACAATGGAACCACCAACACGCGATCAAACGAGACCATCCAGTTTCTGGTCACGGCCACGCCTCGGCGGTGCAGCGACAGGCTGCTCTCGGCCAGCTACGTGGCGCACCTAACCACCAAGTATCGGCCCAGGCTCGACGAGATTTAGGCCGAGCTCGCGCGGCGACTAGCGAGCGTCGCCTCGGTGCGGGGGATGGCCGGCGCACGGCAGGCACCTCGCTACACCAGCGCAGCGCTGTACGAGTTTGAGTACAAATCGGCAGCGCAGCGGCAGTCGGGCTGTGCGGCCGCAAACGTCATCATCATACCGATGAGCAAGACGGCGGCCTGGTGGGAGATGAGCACGCTGGAGCGACATGCGTACTTCTACCCTCATGTCGATCCGCGAAGCGGGGGGCCGGTGTCAGGCCACGCCGTTGCAGCCAAGCACGGCATCCAGACCATCTATCGGCGCCTGTATCACAATCCGGACGGGTACCAGCGCGCGAACGAGTACGACTTCGTGACCTACTTCGAGTGTGCCAACGAGCATCTCCCGACATTCGAGATCGTGCGGCAGACGCTGCGCGACGAGCACCGCAATCCCGAATGGCAATTCGTCACCGAAGGACCTGAATGGCGCGGCCAGCGCGCCCCGCGCTGGTAAGGCGGCGAGCGCCAGACACAGGCCCCAATCAGCGCACGAATTGGGCGAGGTGACGGTCGATCTGATCGCGTGCCGCCCTAAACCGAGCCAGTTGCTCCGCCTCGGTGCCACCGGACCCGGCCGGGTCCGGCAGCGGCCACGCCAGACGCCTCGCGTGTCCCAGGAACAGCGGGCACACCGCTTCGGCGCAAAGCGTGATGACAGTGCCGACGCTCGCCGGATCGATCGTCTCGACGTGCTTCGACTGATACCCGGAGATGTCGACTCCGACCTCGGCCAGTACCACGACCGCGTGCCGATGGACGGTGCCCGGATGTGATCCGGCACTCTGAACAGACACCCGTTCGCCGAACCTGGCGCGGGCCAGCCCTTCGGCCATCTGACTACGCGCGGAGTTGGCCACACACAGAAAGAGCAGGCTGGAGGCAGTAGGTCTGGACATGCAGCCGTTCCTGCCGGCCAGCATACCAGGGGGCCTGCTAGGCCGGTGGCCGTGTGGCGCGTACGAAAGCGCTCATGAAGGCCCCGTTGGCCTGCTCGGCGATCGCGTGCGGGTCGCAGCCCGCCCCCCAAGGAAATGCGCCCCCGTGGGCGGCCCTGTCGATCCGAGTCGGCTCCACCTTGATATCGACGAAGCCGACGGCCGCTGGCTCTATGGTCTGACGGTCACATCAACGTGAGCGGTCGTCCAGCAACACTGCCTGCTGCTGCCATCGCCAGCGGCAATCGAGTCATCGTTACTGATCGCCATCAGCCGATACTGGCCCGGCTCGCTGAAGGTCACGATGGTGGTCGCTTCGCCGCCGGTGAGATCGTCGAAGGCATGGGTCAGTTCCTCGCCCCCGTCGATCCCCGCGGCCTCGAACGTCACCGCGCCCGGCCCGCGGTATTTTTTCCAGGTAACACTCAGCGGCGCGCGCCGGCGCTCCCCGCCGCGACTGGCGCTGTCGGCGGCGTCCCGTGGTTCCTCCGGGTTCGTCAGCGGTGTGTCGGACGCGCTCGCCAGCAGCGTCAGCGGCTCCCCCACTGACGTCGTGTAGGCAGCTGCGACGCCGGGCGACGGCCCCTGGAGTTCGTCGCCGCTAGCGCCAACCCTGAGCACCGGCGGCGTGTTACCGTTGGCCTTGTCCAGGTACGGGTCAGCGTAATACTCCGAGTTCTGCCCGAACGCGATCTCCGACAGCTGGTTGTTGACGCGAATCGTCCAGGTCAGCGTGCGCTCTGCCTCTTCCTTCGTGGCCTTTACCGAGAAAACTCCGATGTGCCGGCCGGGCAAGAAGTGGGTCGGCTGCCCCCTGTCTGGATCACCGGGGGCCATGCTGTTGTCGTCCCCGATCGGGATCTCCACCACCTCGTCATTGCGGTTGTAGTAGCCCAGGAGCAGCGTCAGCGTGCCGTCCTCATTACGCGACCATGACTCGAACGCGGGCCAGATTGCCTCGCCAGTCGCCCCAGTCGGCTCGAGTGCCAGCGGGGCTCGTGGAATTTGCGCCTCGGCGCCGGGCGCAAGAATCGCGCACGCGCCAACGACGGTCAGGACGACGGCACCAAGGCGAAACGGTTGCATGGCGGGGTGCTCCCAGCTTACTGAACGGTGTGAACGGAACAGGCGACTCGAAGCAAGAACGTCCGGTACGGGCCTGAACGACGAAAAGCGCCGCTCGCGCTGCGAGCGGCGCCCTTCAATCACACTGACGCTACTGCCCGCCCCCTTGCGCCTGGGACTGGGCAGCCTCGCGCTTCGCGACCTCGGACTCGAAGTCCTCGTCGTCGAAGTAGGTGACGTTCACCCACGCGTGGCCCATCTCATCGGCCGTGCGACTACCGCTGCCGACCCACACGTTCGGATCCGGGTTGGACCGGTTCGCGGCGGTGTTGTCGTACCACGCCGTCACCTTGATGAGCGTGCCTTTCGGCAGCAAAGGCGCCGCGTCATCGGTGTAGACGTAGCTGTTGTGCCAGTTGAAGTTGAAGTCGCCCACATGGCTCAGCAGCTCACGCCGGCCAGTCGGCAGGATGGCCTCCATCGACATCGCCGTGCCACGCAAATGCATGTGCGGCTGGAAGCTCTCGACCCGGCCGGCACGCTGCAGCGGGAAGAAACCCTCGCTGATCGAGAAGCTGTTAGGCGGAATGTCCTGCTGGCCGGTGCCCATCAGATGCAGCACCTGCCGGTGCTCGGGCGGCGAATCCTTCGGATACAGGTAGACGCCAAGCTGGACGCTGTCGGTGATCTCCTCGCCTGCCGCCGCGTAGTGGATGTCCCACTGGATCTCAGAGCCCGGCATCATCAGCTTGCCGCTGCCCGGACGCATGACCTCGCCCTCCTTGCCGACGGCCCACTCCATGAAAGTGCCAGCGCTCCGGGACCGATCCACTCCGCCGACGTCGTTGGCCTGGTTGGCCTGCCGGAGCAGCTCATCGGGCTCGTCCTGAACGATTCTGGCGATCGCATGATGGGTGACCTTGCGACCGGCGACCGTCGCCGGCCTGACCTCCAAGGCACGCGCCCAGCGCTCCTCGGTTAGCCCGGTCGGCACTCGCGGCTTCCACCAGGCATTGCTCGCCTCGGCCGCCACCGTGTAGGGAGTCGATTCCACGATCAGGTCCGGCGGTCCGTCGAACCGCTCGGCAAAATTCCACTTCGACTCGTCCGGCCAGTCAATCGCGGCCGGCATGTCTTCGGGGTTACCACGCGGCGCGGCACCGTCCACCCAACGGACGACCGTGTCGACCTGCTCGTCGGTCAGGGAGCGGTCGTTCTTGAACGCCGTGATACCGACCGTGCGGTCGATGTGCCACGGCGGCATCTGCCGGGTGGCCACACGCTCCTTGATCGATCGTGCCCAGGGCCGCGACTCCTGGTAGGTGACCAGCGACATCGGCGCGATCGAGCCGGGCCGGTGACAGGCCTCGCACTTTGCCTGGAAGATCGGGGCGATGTCCTTCGTGAAGGTCGGCGTGGCCTCTTCCTGGCCCGCGCTCGTGGTCGCCGGCATTGTGGCCGTGATCGCACCGGCACACAGCAGAACACCGAACAACTTAACGGTGGTGCGCTTCATTGACATCGTCCTTTCGCCTCACGCAACTTCGCGCTAATTGCGATGCGTCAGTTTTAGATCTGATTCAAGAGTAATCCTACCCCAGTGCGGACACCGATCTCCAACACTCAAACGTCGCTTCCGAAAATTTGTTATGCCGTGCCAACAGCGTTGTATTGAATCGACTAGCCGAGGCCGACAACGGCCATGATTGCAACATTTGGTCGCTCGACGCCGTGTGCCGCGCAATCCGACGACCAGCGTTCGACGTATCCTAAGGTTCTTGTGAAGAGCTCTGCAGCATGGTGTGACAGCCCAGTAAGATGCGACCGGGTCCTCTGCTTGCTGATGAAAATGATGCGTCACGGTGTGGACATGCGAGCTCGTATTGCGGGTCCGGTTGTGCTGGCGTGCGCGGTGCTGGCCTTGACGGTCCAGGTATCGACTCGGCAGGGTGCCAATCGGCCGGGCGGATCGCCGCCCCAGACCATTGCGATTGTCCCGTTCACGAACCTCGCAGGGAACCCGGCGGACGACTGGATCGGCGCCGGATTCGCCGAATCGCTGGCGACCGGGCTCGCGGGCACATATGCCGTCATCGCGCGCGGGCGGGTCTCGCAGGCCTCGATCGAGGGCGACAGGGCGCCGGCGACAGACAAGGTAATGGAGGTCGGCCGCCGTCTGGGCGCACGGTTCGTGGTCAGTGGCGCCTACCAGCGGCTCGGCGAGGTCATCCGGATCACCGTGCGGTTCGTGGACGTCTCCACCGGCGAGATTATTCGGTCCGCAAAGATCGACGGTGCGCTCGACAAACTCTTCACCCTGCAGGATCGCGTCGTGGCGGCGCTGTCGGGTCCGTCGCCGCGCGCTGAGGCGGGCCCGCCTCCCCCACCGGGTGAGCCCACCGAGTCGGACCCGGCGGCGCCTGACCAGGGCGACCGCTCGACGGCCGGTGCCGCAGGCTTCTCAGCCGGTGGGGCCGCGCTGCTCGCCGCGATCGATGGCCCACCTCCGCCGACGGCCCCCGAGGTTGTGACACGGGATGAACAGGGACGTGCAACAGTGCGGGCCATCAAGCTGGCCGAAGGCATCCAGCTTGACGGTCTGCTCACCGAGGCGATCTACCAGACGGTGCCGGCGATCACCGACTTTGTCCAGCTGGTGCCGAAGGAGGGCGCTCCGGCCACGGAGAAGACCGAGGCGTGGATCTTGTTCGACGACACGAACGTGTATGTCTCCGCCCGTGTCTGGGACTCGGCGCCGCAGAGCGAGTGGATTGCCGACGAGATGCGTCGCGACGCAAGCCAGCTACGAAACAACGACACGTTCACCGTCTTCTTTGATACGTTTTACGATCGAAGGAACGGCTTCAATTTCTACACCAACCCTCTGGGGGCGCGCGCCGACCAGCAGTTCACGAACGAAGGCAATCCCAACGCCGACTGGAACCCGGTCTGGGACGTGCGCACGGGTCGGTTCGACGGCGGATGGACAGCCGAGATGGAGATTCCGTTCAAGAGCCTGCGGTATCGGTCTGGGTCGCCGCAGGTGTGGGGCGTGCAGCTGCGTCGGGCGATTCGACGTAAGAACGAGTGGGTCTATCTGACCAGGCTCCCGATCTCGTCAGGCGGCGGGAGTGGCTCTGGGGGAGTCTTCCGCGTGTCCGCGGCGGGCACGCTGGTCGGGATCGAGCCGCCAACGGCAAGCAGGAACATCGAGATCAAACCGTACGCCATCGGCGGTCTAACGACCGACGTCAACGCCAGCCCACCGACGAACGGCACACGCGACGGCGATTTCGGCCTCGACGTGAAGGTCGGCATCACGCAAAGTTTAACGGCCGATTTCACCGTCAACACCGACTTCGCGCAGGTGGAAGTCGACGAGCAGCAGGTGAACCTGACCCGCTTCAGCCTCTTCTTTCCAGAGAAACGGGAGTTCTTCCTGGAGGGACGCGGCACCTTCGAATTCGCGCGAGGTGGCATCGGCTCTGGCTTCGGCGGGGGCGGCGGGGTCTTTGGCGGCGGCGACGCGCCAACCTTGTTCTACAGCCGGCGCATCGGCCTGCAGGACGGCGCGATGGTACCGGTCCTGGGTGGCGGCCGCGTCACCGGAAAATTCGGTCCGTTCGACGTCGGCGCCTTGAGTATCCAGACCGACGACGATCAGATCGCCGGCGCCGAGGCGACGAACTTCACCGTCGTACGCGTCAAGCGCGACATTCTCCGGCGCAGCACCATTGGTGGCATCTTCACGAATCGATCGGTCTCGCTAGCCGGCGACGGTGCGAGCCAGGCGTATGGGGTAGACGGCACGTTCGCCTTCTACGAGAACATTCAGATGCTGGGCTACTACGCCAGGACCCAGACCCCAGGGGTCGCGGACGAGCAGTCGAGCTATCAGGCCAAGGCCGATTACACGGCCGATCGCTATGGGCTCGTGGTCGACCATCTCCTGGTCGAAGACAACTTCGTACCCGAAGTAGGGTTCTTGAGACGAGACAACTTCCGGCGCACCTATGTGCAAGGGCGATACAGTCCTCGACCTCAGTCGATCGACGCGATCCGCCAGTTTCGCGTCGGAGGCAGCATCGACTACATCCTGCAGGCCAGATCGAACCTGCTGGAAACACGCCAAAACCAGTTTCGTTTCCAGGCTGTGCTCGAGAACAGCGACCAGTTCAGCCTGACCCTCAACGATAACTATGAGTTGCTGTCAGAGCCGTTCGCGCCGGGCCCGGGTGTGACAATCCCGGTCGGTGGACACAACTTCAACGATGTAGAGGTCTCGTATTCGATCGGACAGCAACGGCGCGTCAACGGTCAGGTCTCGGTGCTGCGAGGCGGCTACTTCAACGGCGACATCACGACCATTGGGTTGCGGCAAGGGCGCATCGCCGTCCTGCCGCAGCTGTCGATCGAGCCGAGTGTCTCCGTCAATTGGATCGACACGCCGCAGGGATCATTCCGCACCGACCTTGTCGTCGCCCGCATCAACTACGCGTTCAATCCACGGACGTTCCTCAGCGGTCTAGTGCAATACAACTCGGCCATCGACACCGTCAGCACCAACCTGCGTCTGCGCTGGGAGTACAGCCCGGGGAGCGAGCTGTTCGTCGTCTACACCGAAGACCGGGATTCGACACCGTTGCGCCCCGATCGAATCACGGAGCTGCGCAACCGCGGCTTCGTCATCAAGTTCAACAGGCTGTTCCGGTTTTAGCAGGTGCTGAATCAAGACAAGTATCGATTTCCAGAACGGGCTGCCCCGCCCGAAGCGCATGACCGAACACCGCCAGAACGCCCACATGCGCGGCCCGCGATGGCGGCGTGGGGCGATGGGGACCCCACGAACCACCGCGTGGGGTTCGGGGCGCAGCCCCGTCTAGGTACTAGAGCCAACGCGCAGGCGAACCAGGGTCCAGACCGCCGACAGGAAGTCGCGCCAGTTGATCTTCTTGCCATCGGTGTAGGTCCGCCCCGTATAGGCGATTGGCACCTCGACGATGTCGATTCCCTGCCGCAACACCTTCGCTGTCAGCTCCGGCTCCACGTTAAAGCGGTTCGACGTCAGGATCATGCCAGCCACGACGTCCCGCGCGAAGAGCTTGTAGCAGGTTTCCATGTCGGTCAGCGACGACCCGTAGAGCACGTTCGTCAGCCAGGTCAGAACGACGTTGCCGACTCGTTGCGTGAAGAACATGCGCGGATTGTTTCCCAGAAGCCGCGACCCATAGACGACCCGTGCCTCGCCCTCGCCCTCGCCGAGCCGCGCCAGCAGCCGCGGGTAGTCTCGCGGATCGTACTCAAGGTCGCCGTCCTGAATGATGACGCACTCGCCGCTCACCTCTGTGAGCCCGGTCCGTACCGCCCCCCCCTTCCCTTGATTCTTCGCGTGCCGGCGCACCGTCACCCAATCCGGCTGGGTCCTGCCCCATTCCTCGATCAGCTCTGCGGTGCCATCTGTGGACCCGTCGTCGACGACAATGATCTGCTTGTCGAAGTCGACGGCCAACACTCGCGCCAGCACCTCGGCGATCGTGGCCTGTTCGTTGAACACCGGGATGATGACTGAGATTCGCATCGCACGTCCGGAGCAGCTTGGTGATGACGGTTTGGCGGTCAAACTCGGCCAGCCACTGGCCCCGCAGTTCGCCTGGTGTCGGATCGCTCAACCGTGCCCGCAATAAGAAAATGAGAAGACGAGAAATGGCGGTGAGGCAGGGATTCGAACCCTGGGAGGAGGCTAAAACCCCCTCAACGGTTTAGCAAACCGCCGCCTTCAGCCTCTCGGCCACCTCACCGTCTGGATTGAACGCGCGGAACAGCCGGTCCCGAGCCCCTTACGATACCGCACCCCTCATGCATCGACAACACGGGGCGACATCAATACCGTCACCAAGCGAGGCGATACTGCGCTGCACGGCGCCCCCACCGGCACATACAGCTTGCCATCTGGCCCGAACCGAATGAACTTCCACCCGTGCATGCGCTCGGACGGCAGCTCGTCATAAACCACCACCGGCTCCGGCTGGTTCTGGAGACGCACCTCGATGTCGTCGTAGCGCAGGATTCGGTTCAGCTCGGCGACAAACAACGCCCCGTCGCGAATCGCCACGCCGTTCGGCGTGTTGAGCCCGCTCGCGATCGTAATCACCTCGTCGACCACCTGGTCCTGGTCGCGGTCGACGACGGCATAGACGTCGCCGGCCTGACGCGTGCTAACAAACAGCGTGCCGGACGCCGACAGCGCCATCGAGCGCGCGTTCGCCACACCCGACGCATAGACCGCGATCGAGAAACCCGGCGGCAGAGTGATCGTGTCGAGTGGGATCTCCTGAGCGGCGGCGCCGCCACAGTTGAGCACCAGACCGACCGCAACGGCCAATATTGATCGGAGCACGGGAACCTCCATGAAGCGAAAGAATTTGCGAGCTGACGCCCGTTTTTTGAGCGTCAGTACCTGAACAGATACGACATCTTCATGAAGAACGCGCGGTTGGTGCGCTCGAAGGCGGTCGTGAAGAAGAACGGCTCGTCATCGTCGTCAAGGATGAGGTCGCCCTGCTGGAAACGATCATCGTAGCCGATGAAGAAGACGGTGCCGGAGTTGACGCGATAGGTGACCAGCAGGTTCGCACCGAGGGTGCCAGTGAACGTGTTGTGCTCCAGGATACTGCGGAACAGCAGCCGATCGGTGAACTGGTAGGTCGTCGAGCTACGGAAGATCTTGACATCGAACAGCTCGGTTTGATCCAACGGGTCAACGAGGCGGATCGTATTGACATTCAGCGAAGACTGGAGCCGGCTGAGCGGACGCAGAGTCACGAACAGGCGCCCACCCGAACCGCGACCGAGAAATGGCGTGTCGCTGAAGCGGACCTGGTCACCCCAGTTGAACCCGCCGCCGAACGAGACGATCCGGCTGGTGTTGACGTTCCCGCCCAGGGAATAGCGAGTCTTGAAGAAATCGATTCCTTCGAACCGCTCCATCTCCCGACGAACTCCACCATTGAGCCGGATGTTCTTCGCGAACGAGGCATTGAGACGCAGTTGCGCCTCCTCATCCTCAAGCACGCCGTCGAAGTTCCAGTTTCTGCTGTAGTTGAGGCTCGGTCCCCAGTTGATGATCCAGCTCTCTGGCCACCACCGGTACGAGACGCTGCTCGAGGCGCGTCGAATGTCGCTCCGACGCACGAAGCCGACCTCGGTCTCGAACTCGGGGTCGACCGAATAGCCTGAGATGCTGTACCTGAGGTTTCGCCCGTTGTGCCGAAGCCCGAGGTCAAACATCCGCCCCGAGGTCTCATCGCCCTCAAGCGCGCGGTTCCGCGACGTGATCGCCATGAAGTCGGCCGACGTCGTGGGATTGAGTCGGAAGCGGCCGTCGGCGCCGGCCAGGCGGCTGTAGCTGTCCAGGAACTCGCGGTCGGTCACAATGGCACCGATGTGCGACTCGGAATACAGATCGTACCGGACGCGGCCAACCATCGAGTTCGCGGACCGACCGAACGCGCGATCCGCCGGATCCTCGACCTTCCCGGGCGCCTCGTCGTTTGCGACGAGCAGGCCAAGCGTGGTCTTGCCGACCTTCCCGGTGATCTTGGCGCCATACCGCGGGTCGACGATCGTACGAGTATGGATGAGGGTCACCGGCCCCCGAATGTCGAAGACCTCCTGTCCCTCCAGGAAGAACGGACGCAGCTCAGGGAAGAACAGGGGAAACCGCTGGTTGACTTCGATTTGCTGCCGGTCGGACTCGATCTGCGAGAAGTCGGGGTTGTAAGTGAAGTCCAGCGTAAGGTTCGAAGTCAGGCCATACTTGAGGTTGACACCCCCCTCGGGCTGGCGCTCCTCGCCAAACCCACCGGTCGTCGTGTCGAGGCTGCCGACCTGGATCGCGGTAAAGGTGGGCAGTATCTCGAGGTTGCGGCTGGTCGACAGGTTGCTCAACCCGTCGAGTAGCCCCATCTGGGGCAGGAATCCGGACACGTCGCGTGAGACTGGCGCCCAGACCACCGTCTCGTCCTTGCCCCGGATCGAACGGGCGATCTGAAACCCCCAGCGGTGCGCGTCGCTGGACGGATAGCGCAGGCTCTTGAACGGGATCGCCATCTCGGCGGTCCACCCGTCGTCCACCAGCGTGCCACCCGAGTCGAACAGCGCGTCCCAGGACCGGTCCCCCTGCGGCTCCCCGCCAGGGCCACCACGAAAGCCGCCGCCGCCGCCCATCAATGAGTCGCCCTGGACACCGTAGGCGTTGAGCGTAAATACGAATGCCCGCTGCTGGTCGAGAAAGGTGTCGAAATAGACCGAAATTGTGTCGTCGTTAAACGAGGCCCGGTCACGATCGACACGATTGGCGCGCACTAACCCTGGGCTCGAGTAGTGCGCGTGCATGCCGACATAGAGGTGGGTGCTGTCGAACGCGACCCAGAGCTCGGTGTCTTCTGTCGCCGGCGCCCCCTCGACTGGCGTCCTCTGGACGAACTCGGTGATCCGGGTCGCCCGCTGCCAGATCGGGTCGTCGAGCTGGCCGTCGATCGTCGGCGGCAGGGCGGCACGGGTCGCCGTGACGCTGGGGCGACCCGTGAGGATGCCGGCAGAGACAGCAGGCGCCGCGCTTGGAGCGGCTCCGGGGGTGCTGAGGTCCCCGAGACCGCCACCGGCGCCGGTCGTGACGTCCCCATTTCCTCGGTTGCCCCCGGCGACCGGTGCCACCTCGGAGGCCGACATCCTGGTTCCGCCGGCCCCGGTCGTCGTCGCCGCTGTCAACGCCGTCGAAGGCGTCCATGTCGCCGTCAGGCCCGCGACGATCCGATCCTGGAGGGCGAAGATCTCGTCGAGGGTCCCGTCCGTGGTGAATGTTTCGGCGACCATACCGGTCCGCGCGTCGACCAACCGCGCGGTAATACGGATCCGCTGACCGATACGCTGGTAGCCGCCAGTGACGACCCACTCGACCCCCAGGACCCGCCCCAGCCGGGTGGCCACCACCGCGTCCTGCGACGCGACTGCGTCTTTTCCGATAACCACCATGGTGCCCAACGACTCCAGGTCGGCCGCGACCGTCTCCGCGATCCCGTCACCGATCCAGTCGTCCGCGGCGGCCCGCGAGATGTTCGAGAACGGCACCACCGCAACCGATCGCGCCGGCCCCCTGTCGACCGCGTCCGTTCCTTCTTCGCCCCATTGACCGGCGGGTGCCGCTTGGGCGGCCGGACTGACGGTGAACGGCAGCGAACCCCCGCGTACGGCCGCGGCCACAGCGGCCGGCAGCAGCAGAAGACAAGACAGAAGGACAGGCCAGCGGATGGTCATCTCAATGCGATAGGCGGACCGTTGGGACAAGGAGTCTCGCGCGTCACAGGCCGGAAAATATCGAAGAACAGCAGTGTTGCGGGAGGCTTCGCGGTCGGCACCCAGCAACCGGTACCGAACGTCGGCTACGCCGCCGTGGGACGCGCGACGAACACCAGTAGCCCCGGTTCCAGGTACGACCGCCCTAAGGCCGAGACTACTTAAGTGTATAACGCCTGGCTAGCCGGTGGTGTTTATCCTATGAGGGCAGCGGGACTGGGCGCGCTCATGTGCGCCCAGCGGCGGCGACTCGGGGCGTCCCGAGTTCATCGAGGGACGCAATCCGTCGCGTGGGGTCGTGGCAAAGCCCTGTCTAATAGCGGAACAGATACGAGATTTTCATGAAGAAGGCCCTGTTGGTGCGCTCGAAGTCGGTCGTGAAGAAGATCGGGTCGTCGTTGTCGTCGTCGAAAATTAGGTCGCCCTGTTGATAGCGGTCGTCGTATCCGATGAAGAACACCGTCCCGGAATTCACGCGATAGGTTAGCAGCAGGTTCGCGCCCAGGGTGCGGTCGAACGTGTTGAACTCCATGATATTCCGAAGGAGCAGCCGCTCGGTGAACTGATAGGTGGCGAACGTGCGGTAGATCTTGACGTCAAACACGTCCTGCATCGTCGACGGATCGACCAGACGGCTGGTGTTGACGTTCAAATTTGCCTGAAAACGCGAAGACGGGCGCAGGTTCAGAAAGAGGTTCACACTCGAGCCGTTGCCGTGAAACGGCGTTTCGCTGAATCGGATCTGGTCGCCCCAGTTGAAAAACCCGCCGAAGCCGATCCGCCGGCTGGCGTTCGCGAAACCGCCCGCTGAGTACCGGGTCTTGAAGAAGTTGATCCCGGCGAACCGCTCCATGTCGCGGCCCACATTCAGGTTCAGGTTTATGTTCTTCGCGAAGCTCGCGTTCAACCCGATTCTGGCCCCCTCGTCCTGCACGATCCCTTCAAAATCGTAGTTTCGGCTGTAGCTGGCCTGCGGCCCCCAGTTGATGATCCAACTCTCCGGATACCAGCGATACCTCACGTTCGCGCGCGCCTGCCGAGTATCGACCCGGCGCACGAACCCGGTATCGGTTTGGAAGTCCGGGTCGAGACCGTCGGTGCTGAACGAGTAGGTCAGGTTGCGTCCCCGGTTGTTGTAGCTGAACGACCACCCCGGCCCAGATCGCTCGATCCCCTCGTCGTCCCGATGCTGCGACTGGAAGAACGACATCGAGACAGATTGCGAGCCCCCGAGACGGAAGCTGGCATCGACACCGCCGACGCGACTGTACTGATCGAGGAACTCCCGGTCGGTGACGATAGCGCCGACGTACGACTCCGCGTACAGGTCGTAGCGCGCCCGCGCGACCAGGAACTGCGCGGACTTGCCAAACGCCGGGTCGGCCCGGTCGTCCACCTTCCCGGACGCCTCGTCATTGGCGAACAGCAGACCGATCGTGGTCTTGCCAACTTTGCCGGTCACCTTGGCGCCATAGCGTGGGTCGATGATCGTCCGGGTGTGGAGGAGATTGGCCGGTCCGCGGGTCTGGAAGATTTCCTGGCCCTCGAGGAAGAACGGGCGAAGCTCCGGGAAGAAGAGCGGAAACCGCTGGTTGACTTCGATCTGCGGTTGGTCCGACTCGATCTGCGAGAAGTCAGGATTGTAGGTAAAGTCGAACGTCAGGTTGGAGGTCAGGCCGTACTTGAGGTTGAGGGCGCCTTCCGGCTCCCGCGCCTCGGAGAATCCTCCCGTGTTTGTGTCGAGTGAGCCAACCTGGACCGCCGTGAACGTCGGCAGAAACTCGAGGTTCCGGCTGGTCGACAGCTCACTCAGCCCTTCGACCAGGCCCATCTGCGACATGAACGTGTTGCCCCGCGTCATCGGCGACCAGACGACGGTCTCGTTCTTCCCACCAATCGAGCGGACCACCTGGAACCCCCAGCGGTGAGTATCGCTGGAGGGGTAGCGCAGGCTCTTGAACGGAATCGCTAACTCGGCGGTCCACCCATCGGTCACCAGCGTCCCGGCCGAATCGAACAACGCGTCCCAGGAGGTGTCTCCGCTCGGAACCCCCCCACCGAAGCCACCGCCACCACCACGGAACCCCCCGCCACCGCGAGACGCCAACAGCGAGTCGCCCTGGACACCGTAGCCGTTCACGGTGAACACGTAGGCGCGCTGCTGGTCCAGGAACGTATCGAAGTAGACCGAAATGGTGTCGTCGTTCCGCACCTGATCGCGTTCGACACGGTTCGCTCGCGCCATGCCCGGGTCAGTGTAGTGCGCGTGCATCGCCATGTAGACGTTGCCGCTGTCGTAGGCGATCCAGACCTCGGTGTCCTCGGTCGCGGGCGCACCCTCGACCGGCTGCACTTGCACGAACTCGGTGAGTCGGATAGCTCGCTGCCAGACCGCATCGTCGAGTAGCCCGTCGATTCGCGGCGGCTCGCCTACCCGAACAGCTGTCACGCTGGGACGCCCCGTGAGGATACCGGCCGACGCGGCGATGCCCACCTCTCCCGGCCGCAACCCACCGGTAGCCGACGCACCGTTGGCTTCATCGTCGCTTTCGCCGGTACCGGCCACAACGGTCTCGGCGCCCTCGCCGACCGTCGCCACCCCAGTGCCGGGGCCTGCCCAACCACCCACACGCGACCCTCGCCGGGCCATGGTACTCACTCGCACATCGGCCGTCAGCTCGGTGGCAATCCGATCCTGCAGGTCGAAAATTGCACTCAGCGCACCGTCCACCTTTACGGTCCTGGCGACCAAACCGCTAGTCGTATCGACCAGCCGCGCCGTGATGCGCAGCTGGCTGCCGAGACGCTGGTAGCCGCCGGTCACGATCCAGCGCGCGCCGAGCTCACGGCCCAGCGCCGTCTCCATGATTTGGTCGACATCGGACCCGCCCGGACGACCCGCCGCCGCGCGGACGCGCTCCTGCGCTATCACCGTCAGGTCACCCAGCGATTCGAGATCCGCCGTGACGGTCTCGGCGATGCCCTCGCCAATCCAGTCGTCCGCCTCGTCCCGGGACACGTTGGTGAACGGGATCACCGCGACCGACCCTGACATAGTGGCGTCATCAACCCTAGGCAAAGCGGACCCAGCGAGTGGCGCCGCCTGGATCTGGGGCCGGCTCGCTGTCAGTGGCACGGCGGCGATCGGTGAGGCCACGAACGTCACAAGGACCGGGATGGCGGCCCTGGCGTAGCAGCGGATGCGCATTCGGTTCTCGTTCAGGCGAAGACCGGAGCAGGGCTGTCGACACTGCGCTCCGTCGACAACAGACGGGTCAGTGTGTCAGCCCAGAATATCGGGCTGAGACGGCTAGCATCGCGGGGGGTGGGGTCCGCCGATCGGTACATAGCTCCTAGACGCTCTGGACCGGCACGGCGTTTACGTGCGAAAAACTTAGACGGACGATCGGTTGGTCCCTGGCCTGGGAACGTCCCAACTTAGGGTGGCCCGCGCCGTGGCCCATCGATCCATCAATAGCGGAAGAGATACGAGATCTTGGTGAAGAAGGCGCGATTGGTCCGGAGCAGGTCCGAGGTGAGCAAGGTCCGGTTGCCGAAGTATGCCGGATCGTCGTCAGCGTCCAGGATCAGATCGCCTTGCTGGTAGTGGTCGTCGTAGCCGATGAAGAAGACGGTGCCCGAGTTGACGCGATAGGTGAGCAGCACGTTCGCACCCACGGTGCGGTCGAACGTGTTGTATTCCATGATGTTGCGAAGCAGCAGCCGGTCGGTGAACTGAAAGGTGGTCTGCGCCCGGTAGATCTTGACGTCAAACACCTCCGTGTCGTCGAACGGGTCCCTGAGCCTGCTGATGTCGATGTTGATTTGCGACTGCAACCGGCTGAACGGACGCAACGTCATGAAGAGACCGCCGCTGGCCCCACGGCCCAGAAACGGAGTGTCGCTGTAGCGAATCTGGTCGCCAAAGCCGAAGAACCCGCCGAACGAGACCGCCTGGATCGTGTTGACATTGCCGCCAAGCGAGTAGCGGGTCTTGTAGAAATCGATCTCGCCGAACCGCTCCATGTCGCGGTTCACACTCGCGTTGACCCGAATGTTCCTGGCAAACGAGAAGTTCACCCCGACCCGCGCCCTCTCATCTTCCAGGGTGTCCTCGAAGCTGTAGTTCCGGCCGTAGCTTGCCACTGGGCCCCAGTTAATGAGCCAGTTCTCAGGCCACCAGCGATACCCAAGCCGGCTCGTGATTGCTTTGATGTCGCGCCGCCGCACGAACCCGACGTCCGTGTTGAACTCGGGGTCGATCGTGTAGCCGGCGACGAAGAAGTTCAGGTTACGCCCCTGGCTCCGTATGCCCACATCAAACATGTTCCCGGACGTATCCAGCAGATCGAGGTCGCGGTTCTGTGTCGTGATGGCGCGGAACCCGATGGACGTGGTGTCGCTGAGACGGAAGTTGCCGTCGACACCACCGAGCCGACTGTAGCCGCCGAGGAACTCCCGATCGGTGACGATCGCACCGATGTGCGACTCGGCATACAGATCGTAGCGCGCACGCGCGATCAACACATTGGCGGTCTTACCGAACGCCGCATCAGCCGCATCGTCGACGTTGCCTGGTGCCTCGTCGTTGGCGAACAGGACTCCGAGCGTTGTATTACCGACCTTACCGGTCACCTTGCCACCGTACCTGGGGTCGACGATGGTCCGTGTGTGGACGAAGTTCACCGGCCCCGGCAGGTTGAAAATTTCTTGCCCCTCGAGGAAGAACGGACGCAGCTCTGAGAAAAAGAGCGGGAACCGCTGGTTCACCTCGATCTGCGGTTGGTCCGATTCGATCTGCGAGAAGTCGGGGTTGTAGGTGAAGTCGAGCGTCAAGTTGGAGGTCAGACCGTACTTGACGTTGACGCCCCCCTCGGGCTGCGACTCCTCGGGAAACCCACCGCTGGAAGTGTCGAGGTTGCCGACCTGCACGGCCGTGACCGTCGGCAAAATCTCGAGGTTCCGGCTTGTCGACAGACCACTCATCCCGTCGAGCAGACCCATCTGAGGAAGAAACCCGGAGACGTCGCGCGAGACCGGCGCCCAGACAACCGTTTCGTCCTTGCTGCGGATCCGCCGCGCGATCTGGAACCCCCACCGGTGCGCCTGACGACCGACTGACGGATAACGCAAACTCTTGAACGGAATCGCCATCTCGGCGGTCCAGCCATCGCCCACGAGCGCACCGCCGGATTCGAAAAGCGCGTCCCAGGACAAGTCGCCCTGCGGCACGCCGCCGCCGCCGGGGTGGCCGCCGCCGCCGGGGTGGCCGCCGCCGCCGGGGTGGCCGCCGCCGCGGGAGCCCATCAGTGAATCGCCCTGCACGCCGTAGCCGTTGAGCGAGAAGACATAGGCGCGCTGCTGGTCAAGGAAGGTGTCAAAATAGATCGAGATCGTATCGTCGCCGAACCCGGCCTGGTCACGGTCTACACGGCTGGCGCGCACCATGCCCGGGTCGGAGTAGTGCGCATGCATCCCGACATAGAGATGCGAGCTGTCGTAGGTGATATAGATGTCGGTTTCCTCTGTCGCCGGGGCGCCTTCAATCGGGCTCTGCTGGACGAACTCGGTGATTCGGGTAGCGCGCCGCCAAACCGCGTCGTCGAGCCGCCCGTCAATTCGTGGTCCTTCATCGGCGCGGACCACGGTCACGTTCGGGCGACCGGTAAGGATGCCGGCCGAGGCCGCCGTACCCGAACCGCCGTCTGCCAGTGCACCCGCGCCCAACCGCCCCCTTGGTCCGCTGCGGACCGGGAGGTCGGTGTCGGGTAGGATGATCCCGCCGGTCACCGTGCCCGACCCGGGACCACCGGGGCTGGATGCATCCTCGGCACCGGGTCGGCCGGCGACGGCCGGCCGGCCCCTTCCACCTCGCACGGCGGCGAGCACGGCACGTCCCCCGGACCCGCTGGACGTTGCCTGCGCCGTCGCGTTCGGACGAACCTCAGCAGTCAGCTCAGCCGCAATTCGGTCCTGCAGTCTGAAGAGCTCGTCGAGCGTGCCGTCCGCCTTCATGGTCGTGGCAACGAGCCCGCTCTGGACATCGATCAGTCGCCCCGTGATCCGCAGCTGGCTACCGAGCCGCTGATAGCCGCCGGTCACGAGCCAGCGCGCGCCGAGCTCACGGCCCAGCGTCAAGATCGCGGCCTCATCGAGATCGAGATCCGCCTCACCGCGATGTGCCGCCACCGACCGCACGCGCTCCTGTGCGATGACGGTCACGTTGTCCAGCGACTCCAGATCGGCCATGACCGTCTCGATGATGCCGTCGCCGATCCAGTCATCGGCCGCGTTCCCGGAGATGTTCACAAACGGGATGATCGCGAACGGCCCGGACGAGGCGTCGGGTTCATCGGTCGCGAGGCCATCGATTCCCACCGCGACTGACTGGGCGCGCGGAGCGCCCGACCACGAAAACGGCAACACCGGCCCGCCCGCGCTCGCCGTGTGCGCCAGCACCAGGATCAGAAGCAGGCTGGACAGAGCACCACACCAACGGATGTTCATCAAATACCCGATTCAAGGAAACGTCGGAAATTGACCTGTCATTTACGCCGGTTGGACCACCCGGTCGAGTACCTGCTGCGCCATCGCGGACCCGCTCAGCGGTGTCGCCACGCCGCCCGTCGCCAGGTCGGCAGTGCGGTGGCCGGCGGCAAGGCTGTCACCGATTGCCCGCTCGACGGCGTCCGCCTCCGGTCCTGCATCGAGCACATGTCGCAACAGCATTGCCGCCGATGCGATAGCGCCAATCGGATTCGCGATGTCCAGACCGGCGATGGTCGGCGCCGAGCCGTGCACCGGCTCGAAGAGACCGGCGCGACCCCCGATACTGGCCGACGGCAGGAGCCCCAGCGACCCGACCACCGCGCCAGCCTCGTCCGAGAGGATGTCTCCGAACAGATTACCGGACAGCACCACATCGAAGTGCTTCGGGTTCGTGGCGAGCAATAGCGCGCACGAGTCGACATACTGGTGCTCGAGCGTGACGTCAGGATACCGAGCCCCCACCTCGGTGACCACCTCACGCCAGAGCCTCGACGTCTCGAGCACGTTGGCCTTGTCAACCGAGGTCACGAGCCCGCGACGGGTCACGGCGCTGCGAAACGCGACCTCGGCAATTCGCTCGATCTCCGGACGCGTGTAACGCATGGTGTTAAATGCAGACTGGCCATCCTCGGCCACACCGCGGGGCTCTCCGTAGTAGAGGCCTCCGGTCAGCTCACGCACGATCAGCATGTCAGCGCCAGCTATGACCGCGGGTTTGAATGCGCCCCCATCCTCCAATCCCGGCCACACGCGCGCCGGTCGTAGGTTCGCGAACACCCCGAGCGCCTGTCGCAGCTGCAGCAATGCCGTCTCGGGACGCCGGTCACTCGACCCTGTGTCGAAGGCGGGATCGCCGACCGCACCGAGCAGCACAGCGTCGGCTGCCAGACAGGCCTCGCGTGTCTCATCCGGCAGCGGCGGCTCCCCGGCATGTAGCGCCGCACCCCCAACGCGGTGGGATGTCAGGGTGAAGGTGTGCCCGAACCGCTCGGCGACCGCGCGCAGCACCCGTTCGGCCGCTCCGGTCACCTCGGGTCCGATGCCGTCACCAGGCAGCAATACGATAGTTGCTTGCATCACAGACCACGAAAGACCGTTCCCTAGATTTTTGGGGCTTCTGGCGGCCGAAGCACGCTGACTCGACCGAGGCAAGAGCTAGCAGCCCGTCGAGCACTCAGCGTATCAGACTCGGGCGCTTTGCCCGGCCGACGGGCTCGCACTCCGACCCTGCGGGGCGCACACCCGTTCGACGATAGCCGACAGGTCAGTGTCCTCGACCGTTTTTTGTTCGTCGGCAAGGGCAATCACCGCGCGATAGACCCGGTCGAGCTCGAGCCGGCTCAACTCGACGCCCAACTGTTCGCACCGATGCTTCAGGGCATGACGTCCCGAGTGCTTACCCAGCACCAGCGTGGACTGTGCCACACCGACGTCGGCCGGCCGCATGATTTCGTAGGTGCGCCGGTCCTTGATCACCCCATCCTGGTGGATACCCGCCTCGTGGGCAAAGGCGTTGCGGCCGACAATCGCCTTGTTCGCCTGCACCGGCTCGTTGGTCAGCTCGGAAAGCAGCTGACTGGTGGGAAAGAGCGCCGTCGTCTCGATCTGCGTCACAAAGGGCATCTTGTCGTCCCGCACCCGGGTGACCATGACGATCTCCTCGAGCGATGCGTTGCCTGCTCGCTCGCCGACTCCATTGATCGTGCACTCGACCTGGCGGCACCCTGCCCGCACGGCCGCCAGCGTGTTCGCCACCGCCAGCCCGAGATCGTCGTGACAGTGGGTGCTGAAGACCGCCTTGTCAGCGTTGGGCACCCGACCAATAACGTCGGTAAAAAACCGCTCTATCTCGTCCGGCGTGCAGTAGCCGACGGTGTCGGGCAAGTTGATCGTCGTGGCGCCACGCGCAATCGCCGTCTCCACGACGCGACACAGGAAATCGACGTCGGTCCGGGTCGCATCCTCGGCCGAGAACTCGACGTCGTCGGTGTAGCGGCGGGCCAGTGACACGTTGTCGACGACCGCCTGCAGACAGGCCTCACGGGACATCCGCAGTTTCATTTCGAGATGCAAGTCAGACGTGGCGATGAAGGTATGGATGCGGGCACGATCGGCCTCCTTCACCGACTCGCCGGCGCACTCGATGTCGGCCTGGTTACACCGCGCAAGAGCCGCGATGACCGGCCCCCTGATCTCTGCCGCAATCAGCCGCACGGCCTCGGCGTCGTCACTCGACGCGATCGGGAAGCCGGCCTCGAGCACATCCACGCCGAGTATCATGAGTTGACGCGCGAGCCGCAGTTTCTCGGCAGTGTTCATCGAGAATCCGGGCGCCTGTTCGCCGTCCCGCAAGGTCGTGTCGAAGATGATCAGCCTGTTGTCCGCCACGGTGTCTCTCCTTCGTCCGCCTTATCTAGCCGGGGCTCCGCCCAGAGCCTCACGCGAGTGCTCAGCAGGGACCCCAAAAGCCCCACTCCGCGCCCGCGAGGCGCGCTCGTGCGCGCCTCTGCCGTCGCCCACTGTCTCGCTCGACGTCTCGTTGGCCGCCATCATTCTTTTGCCTACTTTTGCGACCAGCCTGACATTAAGTCAAGATTATAATTATTACAACTTAATAACAAATTATTATAATCAAAGATTGCGATGGAGTTAAACGAGCTACAGGTACTTCAGGCAGTAGCGGCGGAGCGCAGCTTCTCGCGGGCCGCTACACGGCTACACCGCACGCAGCCGGCCGTGAGCCAGACAATCCGGCGGCTGGAGGATGAGCTAGGCGAGCGGCTGTTCGACCGGTCATCCAAGGGGGGGCGGCTGACCGAGGCTGGCACGGTCCTGCTCGACTATGCGGAACGATTGACGCGGCTACAGGATGAAGCCGCGGGCGCGGTGCGCGAGCTGCAGGAGCTCAGACGCGGCCGCGTGGTCATCGGCGTGAACGAGCCGGCAGTGCACGCGCTGCTGCCGATCGTCGTACAGTTCCGCGAGGCACATCCGCACGCCCAAGTCGAGATGCGACGCGTGCATTCGCGGCAGATCCCCGGTGAGGTGCTCAACCGCAGTCTCGACTTCGGCCTGGTGACGTTTCCGCCTGGCGAGCGTGGTCTGCTTTCAATCCCGCTCGGCGTGGACGAGTTGGTCATGCTGACGCACCCGCAGCACCCGCTCGCTCGCCGGCGTCAGGTCACGATGGAGGAATTCGGCCGGCAGACGATCATCGCGCACAACGATCCGTCGCCAAGACGCGAGCGGGTGCTGCGGCTGTTCGAGCAGAAGCATGCGCCGATCAACATCCAGATATCGCTGCCCAGTCTCGACGGTATCAAGCGGGCGGTTGAAATGAACCTTGGGGTCGCGCTGCTGCCACGTCGCTGCGCGCTCTCGGAGATTGCCCGTCATCAGCTCGCCGCCGTCCGGGTCCCACAGCTACGGGTGCCGCGCACCCTGCGGCTCCTCTCTCGTCGGACAGGCGAGTCGTCGCACGCCGCATCCGCCTTCCTCAAGGCGGCGCAGGCCCACGCCGTAAAGGCGCAAGGTCGTTCGTAGCGGGGCTGTAGGAAAGATGATCTAGCGATGCTGCGCCGACCGCCGGCCAAGGCGCGCGACATTGCGCGCCTCGCTGGCGCGGGGTGGGGCGACGGCCCCCCACGAGCGCCGGCGTGGGGTTCGGGGCACAGCCCCGTCTAGGCACTAGAACCCGCGAATGTAGGGAATACGCGACGCCACGCCACGAACGACGCCAAAGTCATCGACGAGCATTCCGGTGGCGTCCCAGGTGCCGGTGAGAAGCGCGTCACGAACGGAGCCCTCGATGTCGACTGATACCACCTTCAGATCCGCCGCTTCGAGCGTCCGGTCCCGCAGCGAGAGCACCAGGGACATGGACGGCGTGCGCTCGACCGCCGCCATCAGCCGTTCGACCTCCTCGTGCGTAACGGTGACACACACCAGCCCGATGGCCAGCGAGTTGCCTTTGAAGATCTCGGAAAACGACTCGCCGACACAGGCCTCAATGCCCCAGCGCTTCAGCGCCTGCGGGGCATGCTCGCGCGACGAACCAGACCCGAAGTTCTCGTTCACCAGCAGCACGTGCGCGGGTCGATACGCCAGGTTCGAGAACGGGTGCTCAGCCATCACCGCCCGGTCGTCTTCGAACAGGTGGTCGCCGAGTCCGTCGAACGTAATCGCCTTCAGAAATCGGGCAGGGATGATCCGATCGGTGTCGATGTTGTCCCCACGCACGGGGATCCCGGTGCCTTCCACGCGGTCAATACAACTCGGCACTCTGCTTACCTGATTCGTCTTCGCTCGTCGGCTTCACGGGACCGGCTGCGGACGCTCTATCGGGTCGCCACTCTCGTCTGCGCGTCTGAAGACCCGCGGCTACGAATCTTCTAGAGCGCCTCGCGCACGTCGGTCACTTCGCCGGAGATGGCGGCCGCGGCGACCATCGCCGGGCTCATCAGCAGCGTGCGACCGGTCGGGCTGCCCTGGCGTCCCTTGAAGTTGCGGTTCGAGGACGAGGCGCACACTTCGCGACCCTCGAGCCGGTCCGGGTTCATCGCCAGACACATCGAGCAGCCAGCGCCGCGCCACTCGAAACCGGCATCGCGAAACACCTGATCGAGACCTTCGCGCTCGGCGGCGGCACGCACCGCCCTGGACCCCGGTACCACGAGCGCTTTCACGTGCGACGCCACGCGTCGTCCCTTCGCAACGCGCGCCGCCTCACGCAGGTCCGACATCCTTGAGTTCGTGCAGGAGCCGACGAACGCGACGTCGATTTTCGTCCCCTTGATTGGCGCTCCACCGGCGAGCCCCATGAAGGTCAGTGCCTCGGCGATCGCACCGTTGGACCCTGAGGCCCCGACCGACGGAATCCGTTCACTGATCCCGACCGACTGCCCTGGATTGATGCCCCAGGTGACCCGCGGCTCGATCGCTGCGGCGTCTATCTCGACCACGTCATCGTAATTGGCATCCGCATCCGAAGCGATCGACCGCCACCACGAAACCGCCCGGTCGAACGCGTCGCCGGCTGGGGCGAACGGACGCCCGCGCAGATAGTCGAACGTCGTCTGGTCCGGGTTCACATAGCCGATCCGCGCACCGCCCTCGATCGACATATTGCAGATAGTCAGCCGCTCGTCGATGCTCATCCCCTCGACCACCGAGCCGCCGTACTCGTACGCGTGTCCGACCCCGCCTTGCACACCGAGACGGTGAATGATCTCGAGCACAACGTCCTTCGCGAAAACCCCAGCGTCCAACGTGCCGTTCACCACGATACGCCGCACCTTGAATGAGTCAATTGGAAGACACTGCGACGCCAGCACGTCTCGCACCTGCGAGGTGCCGATGCCGAGCGCCACCGCGCCAAGCGCGCCATGGGTCGACGTGTGGCTGTCGCCACAGGCGATCGTCATTCCCGGCTGGGTCAGCCCCAACTCCGGCCCAATGACGTGCACGATACCTTGCTTGTCGCTGTCGAGATTCCAGAGCTGAATGTCGAACTCCGCACAGTTCCGCTCAAGCGCCGACAGCATCGCTTCAG
>Ga0302123_10000084_pt1 | contig 67970 bp, 99 predicted proteins | sample CB21_321_MG_FD_203109 | JGI IMG/M metagenome (GOLD analysis project Ga0302123, IMG submission 203109) | Marine microbial communities from Western Arctic Ocean, Canada - CB21_32.1 | ecosystem: Environmental > Aquatic > Marine > Oceanic | place: Canada: Western Arctic Ocean | collected 2017-09-28 | reverse complement strand
GCCATCGCAGCAGCAATGACCATCTTCGACGTTACATGTGCATTCATCAACACAGTTGTCGCAACAACTGTCAGACGCACAACCAGCAAATAGACACAAGGCAAAAGCCATTAGAAATGCGGATAGATATCGCATAAATCCTCCTGATATGTTAAGGTTGTAATTATCTATGGAGGGTAGGGGGAAATTTGAGACATGGACAAAAACTTGTAAACAAAGTTCACAAGAAGAAATCAGAAGGAAAATGTTATCTGTGCGGGGAAGAAGATTATGCAGTTTTGGATTGTCATAGAATAATTCCCGGAGAAGATGGAGGAAGATATGTTGAATCAAATGTCCTAGTGACATGCGCTAACTGTCATAGAAAAATACATGATGATCAGATTGTGATCGACCGGAAATATAACACAACTTCAGGAACAACTGTTTTGCATTTTTGGGACGAAGATGGTGAAGAGCAATGGGTTTAGAAGGAAAAGGAGAGTGTGATCATGTAAAAAAGCTTTCAGATTACCCAGAATTAGGAACAAATTTGGATAACGGCGTCACTTTGTGTGAATGTTGTCATAAAAAAACGTATGGCAAAGAAGAGTTGTACGAAGAGAAGTGGGTTTAGAAGGCTAAATACCTTCGTTATGAAATCATTTAAGAACTGGCTAGAAGATGTAGGTGGGAAAAACCTGAACTCCATGGGAGCGGATATGAATCCTACGAATACTGCTCAAGACACAGGCCAAGCCGTTACTGATTTCACTTCAACAAATGCCTCGAATCCTATGATCACTAAGTTGATGGGGGCGGGAAACGGACCACAGCAAAACAGTTTGCTCACAAAGATTTCTTCAAATGTTTTGGACACTCAAAACAACCCCAACAATCTTAAATTTGATCAAGGTGATGTCATGCGTCAACTTTCTCTTCAATTTCTTGGGCAACCAATGAGAGGAATGATGAGACGAATGATGGCTAAAAAGATGGGGAAGAAATGACGTTCAAGGAATTCTTACAGAAAGAGGATCTTCAAGGTCTCTTCGGGAATCCCGTTAAGTCCAATCCGGCCAGAGTGGATCACGCTCTTGATAAAAAGTTTTTTCAACAAGCAGCAATGACTCCTTCCACAAAAAAAAGAGGCGGAAGCGATATCAAGAGAATGTTGGGAGGACAAAAAACAATGTCCAAAGCCGTCATGCCTTCCGGTGATTTACTAACTTCTGTAACTATAAAGCCCAATAAAGCTGGAGAATTCTTTAAGGCACCAAAAAATGGTTCGACTAAGAAAGTAAAATCTCCAATGGGACTTTCTTCAACTTAAAGCATTTTCTTTAATATACCTCTTGTAATGTTTTTCCCTTGGCTGTATACTCCGTGCATATTCAGTCAACTTACAAGGGGATTTGTAAATGGAAAACATTAAAGAAACAACGCCGAGCAGTAACGCTCTTAAACAATATGCTTCGATGTACAATCGTGACGAGTTCCTCACGTTGAATGAGGAGATGAGTTTTGGTGAGTACATTGAACTTTTGAAGAAGAAGCCAAAGTTGGCACGTAATGCTTTTCAATACGTGTACGACACAATCATGTCCAAAGGGACAGAAACTTTCACAAGGCATCGTCGTAAGCACACGAGATACAATTTCTTCAGTGATTCCGATTATCCAATTTTTGGACTTGAAGAAACTTTGATGGACCTTGTTGATTTTATTCATGGTGCTGCTGGGCATTATGGAACAGAGAAGAGAGTTCTTCTTTTACACGGACCTGTTGGTTCGTCTAAATCCACAATTTGTCGTGTATTGAAAAAGGGTCTTGAAGCATACAGTCGAACTGACGAAGGTGCTTGGTACACTTACAAGTGGGTTGATCTTCCCTTTGAAGGACCAGACGGTATTTATAACACTGATAAGTGTGATGCCGCTATGCACGACAGTCCTCTTCGTTTGCTCCCAAGAGAGATGCGAGACGAAGTGCTTAAAGACATCAACACTATCCATGTGGATCAAGCCCCTGATGGAGAAAAGCATTCCGTCTACGAATTGATTTGCGAAGGTGAGCCCAACCCTCGTTGCAAGTTGTTCATGAAAGAGCTTCTTGAAAAGTACGATGGTGATTGGCTTAAGGTTGTTGAGAATCATATTCGTGTTGTGCGTCAGTGTCACTCTGAATCGGATCGTATTGGAATTGGAACATTCCAGCCGAAGGACGAGAAGAACCAAGATAGCACCGAGCTTACCGGAGATATGAACTTCGCTAAGATTGGCCACTTTGGTTCTGACTCCGATCCAAGAGCTTTCAACTTCGATGGAGAGTTTGAAGTTGGAAATCGTGGAGTGGTTGAGTTCATCGAAATGTTGAAGCTCGACAATGCTTTCCTTTATGATCTTCTTGGTGTTTCTCAAGAACACCAGATCAAGCCTAAGAAGTTCGCTCAGATTGTTGTGGATGAGCTTATCATTGCTCACACCAACAACCCTGAGTACGAAAAGCTGAAGGCCAATCAGTTCATGGAAGCTCTACGAGACCGTACTGTTAAAGTAGATGTTCCTTATCTGCTTCGCTGGTCGGATGAGCTTAAAGTTCTGGAACAGGATTATGGTACAGATAAAGTTAAGCAGCACATCATGCCTCATACTCTTGAGATTGCGGCATTCTTCGACATCTTGACACGTCTTGAAGATGACGGTGATGGAAAGCTTGATTTGCGTGACAAAGCTAAGCTTTATGATGGTCGAGCCATCCCCGGTTGGACTGAAGATACCGTTAAAGAGCTTCGTGATAAGTTCACCGAAGAAGGGATGTCATCTGGAGTTTCGGCTCGTTACACGCAAGATAAGATTTCAAACTGTCTTGCACGACACAAGGATTACATCAATGTTTTCCATGTGATGAGCGAAATCAAGAAGGGTTTGAGCATTTCCTCTCTAATTACTAATGTAGAGGATCGTAAGCGATACGAATATTGTGCTGAACTCGCCATTAAGGAACTGGATGAAATCTTGAAGAACGAAGTCCAAAGAGCATTGGTTGCAGACGAAAAAGCAATCGAGAGACTTTGCAACAAATACATTGACAATGTGATTGCTTATGTCAATGCAGAAAAGATGATCCATCCAATCACAGAAGAGTTGATGGACCCTGACGAGCGATTGATGAGAAGCATCGAAGAGAAGAATGGCATCCCAGAACAGGGTTGCGATGACTTCCGACGATCTCTTGCGGCCTTTATTGGAACTCTCGTTCACAGAGGCAAGAAGTTTGCATGGGACTCTAACGAAGAGCTTAAACGAGCTTTAGAGGCCAAGGTCTTTGAAGATGTCAAGGATACAGTCAAGCTGGCTTCTCTTACCAAAGAAGCAGCCGATCTTGATCCTGAGCTTCAAGAGAAGATCGACGCAATCAAAACTCGTCTGATTAAGCAGTACGGTTATAACCAACAGTCTGCTACAGATGTGCTCGATTATGTTTCTTCCATCTTCGCTCGTGGCGATACCTCCGAGTAGGTGACTGAGTGGCGGTGACGGTGGAAGCTCCATAGCTCTGCCGTTACCGCTTTTTTCTTAAAAGGCTTACAAGGAAAAGATCATGCCGAAGCGAATTCAAGAAGACCACAAAAAATTCCGGGATGTAATTTCCGGTAGAACAAGACGTGAGCTAAAACGTCTCATCAGCAATGGTGGGCTTGTTCGTCGTCGTCCAAAGGGCGGCAAGATGACGATTAGCATTCCTCAAATCGATATTCCTCACTTTGTCTTTGGAGACAATGGAGAGGGAGTTGGAAGAGGGCCGGGCAAAGAAGGTGACGTTGTTGGTCGTGATCCACAACCGGGTCAAGGCGAAGGCGGTGCCGGTGAAGACCCCGGTGAAGGCATCAACATTACGATAGACATGGATGATGTTTATCGTTTGATGGAGGAAGATTTAGAGCTTCCTCGAATGAGGCCCAAACCTAATGAAACTTTTGAAAGTGTCAGAATCAGATATAATGACATTTCTAAAGTTGGCTTAAACTCTTTGCGTCATCCTCGACGCACGATGATGGAAGCAATGAAGCGTCTGGCTATGACTGGGCAACTGGATGATCTTCATTATGCGAATAATTCAAAAATTCCAATGAAGATCATTACTCCAATCAATAGTGATTTTAGGTATCGTCAGTTTAAGGAAATAAAGATACCTTCTTCGAATGCTGTCATCTTCTTCGCAAGAGACTGTTCTGGCTCTATGGATGATTACAGATGCGACATCGTTAGCGATATGTCGTGGTGGATTGATTGCTGGATCAGAAGGTTCTACAAGAGAGTTGAGAGATGCTACTTCGTTCATGATACTCGTGCTCAAGAGGTCAACGAAGAAGAATTCTACAGCTATCGATATGGCGGCGGAACAATGTGTTCTTCTGCGTTTCGATCAATTGCTGATCAGCTTGAGAACAGATTCCCGCCATCTAACTTTAATGTCTACATCTTTTACTTCTCTGATGGAGACAACTGGGGTGGAGATAATCAGAAGATGGTTGAAATCATCAAAGAAGAGCTTGGTCCAGACAGGATCAACATGATTGGCATTTCTCAGATTTGCTCTTGGAGATATCAAGATAGCGTTAAGGCGTATATTGATGAATCTCTTAAGAACGGAAAACTCAATAAAGACTATTTGAGAACTGCGGGGATTGGACAAGACGAAGAAGACAACGATAGTGACACTAACTCTTTCGGAGGCAATTGGGGATATTCTCCAGATTTGTCAGAAGAGGATAGAAACTCTCAAATCATTGGTGCCATTAAAAGATTGTTAGCGGCAGATCAATCAGTTGGAGCATCCCTTGATTATGTGGGAGGAGACTGATGGATCAAACCCAAGGGTTTGTCGATCAATCTTTAGCTACTTGTTACAATTACATTCACACAGGAAGATGTAACAAGGCAATACAGATGTTATCTGTAATTAGAAAAATCGATTCAAACAATCCCATGATTTTGAGATTGCTTGATTTGATTCATGCGCCTTGTCGTAGCGAAGAAGAGCCGACTCAAGTTATAGACTTTTTTGGGCAGTATTGGGAAGGTCAGTCCCTTGATGGAAAATCCATAGAGATTTTTTGCGATCAAGGGATGGGCGACACAATCAATATGCTTCGCTATTTGGATGTGATGAAAGAGGCGTGGGATTGCAAAATTGTCTTAAACAATTATGCCTACTATAACGACTTCAAAGAGCTTCTGGAACAAATCCCAGCTATCCATAAATTTACGAACGAACACATCAAGTGTGATTACAACACAAATATATTAAGTATTCCGGCGTTGCTGAATGGACTTAAACATGCTGTTTACTATCCCGTACATTTTCTGAACTTGCTCGACCAGTCGGATATTCCAACACAGTCGGAGTTAGTACCCATGAAGGAGGTGAACCACACTTTGGGGAAACCGAGCGTGGGAATATCGTGGAAGAGCAATTCAGAGAATGTTTTATCACAGAAGAAATCTGTTCCAGATGATCAACATGAAGATTTTTTAGATTGGTGTGACGACTCTGGGGTTTATTTATATGGAATCCATCCTGATGCTATGTGGCATCCGCTTAAAAACTTATCAGATACAGCGAGTGCGATAGCTGAAATGGATGTGATAGTGTCTGTAGACACTGTGGTTCTTCACTTGGCTGGAGCAATGGGCAAACCAACTTTTGGATTGTTGCCATTTGAAGCTGATCCTAGATGGAGCAAGTGTGGCAACAGTGAAGTGATATATGATTTTGGAGAAACCAAGAAATATGAAACTTCTCTCTGGTATCCTTCTGTAAGAATGTTTAGACAAGAAAAAGAAGGAGATTGGAGTCATCCACTCAATAGGATCAAAGAAGAGCTTGCATCTTTATGTGAGATGAAGTAACATAAAGATTCAAGAGTGAGTATATTTAAGGAATTTTAGGATGACTAAATCAAGAATGATGAGCGGCTCTCCCTTGTTGGAGGGTGACAATACAATTCCGGGTCTGAAGATCCACAAAGAAGTAAATGATCTCATTCCTCGCATTCATGAAGAGTGTAAGAAGATGGGGTTGGATTACTATCCAACTATTGTCGAGTTTGTCAGATATGATGAGATGTCTGAGATCGCTAGTTATGGTGGATTCCCAGTGAGATATCCTCATTGGAAGTGGGGTATGGAATACGAACAAATGGCTCAGGGATACGAGCACAATCAGTATCGTATTAGTGAAATGGTCATCAATACCAATCCATGTTACATCTACTGTATGGACTCCAATACGCTTGTCGATAACGTGGATGTAATTTGCCATGCTATCGGGCACAATGATTTCTTTAAGAACAATGTGTTCTTTGAGCCAACTGACAATAACATGATGAATAAGTTGGCTAATCATAGCACTCGTATTAGAAACTACATTGCTCGATGGGGCAGTGAAGTGGTGACTGAATTTATTGATCAATGCTTGAGGGTTGAAACTCTTATTGATTCTCGTATTGCATGGAGAAAAAAGGAGATTGTGAATGTGAATTTGAAAGACGATAGAGAATATCGTTTTCCTAATCGTCTTACGTCAACTCATGGATACATGGATGAGTGGGTTAACCAAAAAGATTTCATTGACGAACAACATGAAGAAATTGAGAAAAAGGAAGCTGCTGATTTCTTAGATATTTATGGAAAGCCTACTCGTAATATCATGGGGTACTTAAAAGATAAAGCTCCAATGAAACCGTGGCAACAAGATATCATTACCATGCTCTATGAAGAGAGTATGTATTTTGCACCACAAAGACAAACTAAGATGATCAATGAAGGCTGGGCTAGTTTTGTAGACTATCATCTCCTTTGCAGAGAGGGATTAGCATCTCTTGGCCAAGAGAATGAAGCAGACGGTATTTGGCATTACGCTGAACACAAGATGCGAGTTCTTGGCGGCAAGTACAGCATGAACCCATACAAGCTTGGATACGAAATTCTTTTGGACATCGAAGATCGATGGAACAAAGGAAAGTTTGGAAGAGAATGGGAAGAGTGCAAGGACATGCAAGAAAAAGAAAACTGGGATAAGAAACTCGGTCTTGGTATGGACAAAGTATTTGACGTTCGTAAGCACTACAATGATTACACGTTGATTAGTGAGTTTTTCACAAGAGAACTTTGTGAGAAGAAAGAGTTCTTTGAATACAGAAAATTCCCTAATGGGGAATGGAAGATAATCAACAGAGATTTTGACTCAATCAAAGCTAACTTGCTTAAGAAGTATCTTAACGGTGGATTGCCTGATATCAGATTAGCTGATCCTAATCATCTGGGAAAAGGTTGGTTCTTCTTGCAACATTATGCAGATGGTAGACCGTTGTATGACAAGTACGTCAGGGAAGTTCTTCCATCTATTTACAGGCTATGGAGAAACGTAGTAGTTATAGCCACGAAGAACATGGATGACGTGGAGTTTGTCTATATTTGTGATGGACCAAATCCAGAGAAAGACATTCACGTAATGGAGCGAGATGATTACGAAAAGGAATTTATCAAATGACAGAAACTAAAAAGTTAAGCCGCAAGGCTAAGAATCGTGCTCAAAAAGAAGCATCTGGTGTCACTAAAAAGAGACCCAGAAGGGTTTCTGCAACACAAAAATTGCGTCGGAAAGAGAATTTGAAAGCAAAGAAAAAGATTGCCGCCGAAAAGCGTGAAGTCCAAATGCTTGAGCATCTTGTCAAAAATGGCTGGACTCGCAGTGGATTAAAGAACGATGTCTGGACTCTTGGAGCTTGGAAAGACGGTTTTGAGGACTGCAAGACCAGTTTGTGTAAAGCTTATAGAATTCAACTGAAGCTTGATAGCGAAGGTTATGAGAGACCACAGGGTATGGATGATGACTTGATGGACAACCTTTAATTCCCGAAGGTGCCCGGACCTTGTTGTTGCTGGTTTTGTCCAGTCTGAGGCACCATGTTTGGATGTTGTTGCATCATTTTAAGATACTCTTCGTCGCCCCCGTCGTTGCCAAGTCCTTCGTCTTCGCCGTCGTCTGGGATTTCGTCTGCCATTTTAATTTGATCCCAGTTTTGTTTAAGATCATCCCACATCTGCTTGAACTTGTTAATCTTGGGGGTATCGGCGTCATCTCCATCAGGAAGACCCATATCCATGTGCTCGATGTCAGAATCTATGGCAAGGATGCGATCTTGTTCTTTTTTTGATTTTGTTTCGATTTCTTGAGAATCGACCTGTGGTTGTAGGTTTGTACGCTTTACTTCGTCAGAAGCAGTGGTACCAGTGTTCTTATTAACCATAGGAGGAGCCATTTCAGGGCTAGCAGCACCTAAACTTGCCTCGTCTTCCATCCATTGTTTGAAGTTTGCCATACTTTATGTATTTCTCTAACTTGATTTTTCTATTATACTGTAGAGACAATTCTAATTTTTGGAGGACACATGGCAAGACAGAGCAAAGATCAAGTTCTTTATGATGCTCACACTCATGCTGTAAATCTTAATTTACGTGACATATATCTTCACAGCTATTATGTTAAAGACGATGAATCCGAGCCGGGCGTGGAGTATAGACAAGCTACCACGTTCATAAAGAATTTGCATATAATGGATCAAGGGGTTGATCCAAAGCCTATTTTGGTACACCTTCATTCTGATGGTGGTTGCTGGAACAACGGAATGGCTATTTTCAATTCTGTACAATTTTCCCGATCCTACATTACGATGTTGTGTTACTCACAAGCGTCTTCAATGAGCGGAATAATCCTTCAGTCCCCTCAGTTAAGAATCATGATGCCAGATTGTCATTTTATGATGCACCATGGATCAGGAGGATATGAAGGACATCCATTTGCTGTAAAGACGGCGGCAGATTTTGACATCATGGCCTGCAAACGGATGTTGACTATTTTTGCAGAACGGGCTATAAAAGGTCCGTACTTTGCTAAAAGAAAGTCAACAACGGTTGAGTCTGTGTACAGATTCTTCGATAAGAAGATTAAGGACAAGATAGATTGGTTTCTGGATGCTGAAGAAGCAGTCTTTTATGGACTTGCAGATGCAGTTTTAGGATCGAAAGATTATCCAGATGTTCAATCGTTAAGAGAGGAATGATGAGATGCCAGAGGCGAACAAGAACTCCAGTTACCGTACACGTTATGAGGAATCGAGATGGGTTACGAATCACTTGATTGGGATTCTTGCGGCTCGAAATCATTTTCATGATGTTAAACCAGCCACTACAGAACAAGACAAGCAAGGACTGGATTACTGGTGCCAGTTTGAATCAGGTGGGTTATGGATTCCTAATCAGTTCAAGTTGCGTGTGGCAGGTAAAGATGGACAAAGAGATTGTCCAGTAGTTTTTCGACAGCCTTTTTTTGGGTGCGATGTTGGCTACAGCAATAAATCCAATGTCGGACTTAACAAACTGGGACGTGATTATGTTGCCATTGTTAATGGAAAAAACAAGCTTTATTACGTTGCTGTGAAGAATGCCAATACTGGTCTTTATGATGAAATTTACATCATCAGAACTGTGATCTTGAAGAAGATCATCACTCGGTTGGAATCAGAGTGGATCAATCAGACACAATTTGATACTTGTGAAGGACTCGAAGTTCGCAATCCCTTCTACACATATTCTGAAGGAAAATTGACCAGAGAGAGATTGAATCAAACTGGCAACATAAACGCTGTTGCATATTCCAATGATGAGGGACAAGTTTGGCTGCAAAAGGTTGGGAACGAGAGATTCCATAAAATCAATTGTTATGTTAAAGAATCTTTGAAAGAAAAATCTTTTAAGATTGATCAAAGAGATGCAGAAATACTTAACCGAGAATTTCTTTCATGGAGGAAAGAACGATGAACCTTCCAGCTAACATTTTACTGAGTGACGAGTTCGCAGAATTCTCTGGCAAAGTAACTGCTTTGCATGAGAGGAAGAAAGAACTCAATGCAGAGTTTAAGAAGATTTATGAAAGTCATAAATCTGCCGTAGCTGCTATTGACGCAGAAGCCGTTGCGCTGCAAAATGACTTTGCAAAACCGGACTCAGAAGAGGAGAAGTAAATGGGATGTTTACTTGCTATAATTTCATTGATGATGCCAAGGTTTGTGCTGATCGTCATTGCGATAGCAACTGACTGGATCGGTCAAGCTTATGACGAAATGGTTTGGCCGATACTTGGATGGATGTTTATGCCATATACCACAATAGCTTATATGGCAGCTATGTTGAACAATGATCATCAAGTTAGCGGTGGATGGCTGGTGTTAATGATAGTCGCTGTGCTGTTTGATCTTGGTGGTCAAGGAAGCAGCGTTTCAAGTAGTTCTGATTAACGACAAGGATGTCACATGCACCACCCCATTACCGGATTTGAGCATATTCACAGACACTCTGACTTCTCGCTCATGGATGGCTTTGCCAAGGTCCATGAGTATGCCGAGAGACAGAAGGAAATCAATCAGAAGTTTCTGTGCATTACAGATCATGGTGTGATGGGTGCGGTGCCACAGCAAGTGAAGGAGTGCGAGAAGCATAACCTTTTCCCGATGTTTGGCTGTGAGCTTTATGTTAACTCGATGCAACCAAAAGTTGAGAATCGATACCAATCAGCAGAATTCAGAAAAAGTCTTGGCAACGGGGTTGATAAAAAGTCCCCCGAGCAAGCCAAGTTTGATAAATCATCTCATCTTCTTGCAGTTGCTTATACGAACGAAGGATATAAAAACCTTGTTCGCTTAACCTCTTGGTCTTGGATTCACGGATACTACCGTAAGCCCAGAGTCAACCATGATGTCCTCATGCAATACAAAGAGGGCATTATCTTTACCAGCACATGTGGCAACAGCGAGATTGCCAACGCTCTCTTTAATGAAGGAGAAGATGCAGCGTTCCAAATGTTGGAAAAGTACATCGCTATGTTTTCGCCGAACTTCTATCTTGAGTTGATGATGCTCGATTGGAAGATGCAGAAACCATACGATATATTTCTCATTAAAGCTCACGAAAAGTATGGCCTGCCAATCATCATGACACAGGATTGTCACTACTGCAAGAAAGAGCACAGCCACAATCAACGGCTGCAACTCATGCAGCAGAATCGGCGTACCATTCAAGAGATCAATGCCTTGATCGAGTCTGGTGAGGCTGACGATTTGTTTGAACTTCAAGATGAAAATCTTTGGCTTAAGTCAGAAGATGAACTTAATGCTAAATGGGAGCTTGATTACAAGGATGTTATTGATTACGAACTTTTCAAACAATCTAAATCAAATACTGTGGCTTTGTGTGAAAGAGCCAAAGGTGTTGAAATTGATCGAACCATCAAGCTTCCTAAAGTTCCAGATGCCGATGTGGTGCTTATGGAAGAGATTAAAAAAGGTTTCGTTGCTCGCCATTGTCCACGAACTCCAGTGTACTCTAAGAGAATTCAAGAAGAGTATGAGTTGATTTGTGAGAAGGGTTTCGCTTCTTACTTCATTGTTCAGAAGATGATGACAGACGAAGCACGATCAGAAGGGCCTAAGATCATTGGTTTTGGAGATGGTTCTGAAGCTGTCGGGCCGGGTCGAGGTAGCCAGTGTGGATCGCTGATTGCTTATTGTCTTCGGCTTCATGATGTCGAACCGATCATTCATGACTTAAGATTTTCTCGATTTTTGTCACCGGCTCGTGGTGGTAAGCAGCAGAAGATCAGACATTCAATTGAACCTATTGCACATGAGGAGGTGCCATTATGACAGACGAAAGAGTAACTAAAAGAGATATTGAAAAGCTGAGATCATATAATGGCTCAGAGACAGAGGCCGCTAGGATTGTAGCTTTAGGCAATTAGGCAATTTGGCCATCGCACAAGCTATTGATCGCTTGACCAAGCAAGTCAAGCGAGTCATTGATACTGAAATGCCACCTGAATCTAAAGATGGAAAGGCTGGCTGGGAAGATTTTAACTCTTGAAAGTTACTTGAGATGTTTGCTTTCTTAGCTTTAATATTTTTTCTGAATGGAGATTCAGAAACCGGGTTTTTATTTCTTATATTATGGCTCTTATTTGAGTCAGGAGGAGACGACGAATGAGTACAGTACATGTAAACGGAAGAGTCATAGAAGTCCCAGATGGCTCTAGCATCAACATTATGGGGAACAAGCTGTATGTGAATGGCTTGGAGTGGGAAGGCGACGACGGAGGCGATGGGCGTCTTAATGGCGTTGTCAGAGTGGAACTGTCTGGAGACATCAAAGAAGTGAAGACAGATTCCTCTTTGCATGTTCATGGCGACATTAAAGGGGCTGTATCAGTCGGCGGCTCTGTCAAATGTGAAAATATCACAGGTCATGTAAAGGCCGGTGGTTCTGTCACATGTAAAGATGTGGCTGGCAGTGTCACTGCTGCTGGATCAGTTATGAGACTTTGAAACATAAAATTTGGATTGGAGGCAAGGATGCCAAGTACACTAGACGATTACGAAGAGTTTGTGTTAAGATTAGCTTCTCCTCAATCTACGGAAACGCCAGAGATGCAATTGGTGCTAGGTGGACTGGGATTGTGTGGTGAAGCTGGTGAATTCGCTGATCATGTGAAGAAGGTTGTTTTCCATGGTCAGGAAATTAACAAAGAAGAAGCTGTCAAAGAACTGGGTGATGTAATGTGGTATCTGGCGTTTGCCGCTAGAACCATTGGGAGCAGCTTGCAAGAGGTTATTGATGGTAATGTTAAAAAGCTTTCTGATCGTTACCCAGATGGGGTATTTGATCAAAGTCGATCTCATGCGCAAGGAGAAGAAAGCGAGTGACCCATGCTCGATATGATTTTTCAGTTCATGGGATACACATTCGCTTTTTGGATGGCATGGAAAGTTTTTGATGGCATTTATCACAGGCTCAAGGGAGATGTGGGTTCTTGTTATCCATGTGGCAAAAAGGGCCTTGAGATCATCAGGCTTAACGCTTTGGTCGAAAGATTGACTCGTGAAAAGAAAGAAATGGAATCTACCAATTCTTTTCAAGAAAAAGATGAGATCATAGCTATCAAAATTCTAAATGTCGCAGGCCAAGGCACAATTGAAGACATTTATGGAATTGGGCCAATGAAAGCCAAGAGATTAGTTGAGGCTAGGCCATTTTACTCATACAAAGATGTTGAAAAAGTGGTGCCGGGCTTCAGGTCAACTATTATTGCTTGGGCAAAAAGGTGGGAACGGAGTTTTTCTCAGGTTCATTAAATTGCCATGGTAGACGTAAATAGTTTAGCCAATTTAAGCAGGAGGAGAGTTGACAACTTATAATGAAATCACTTCAGGTGGTAGTATATCTACCGGGGTGGCGAACCAAAGCATTATTGCACGTCCAAGGTTAGTTGCACAAAAACATACAATCACTTTTGAAGTTGATCTTAATCCTTCAATGAATGAAGTTTTTGGTCCGATAACTAATCAGAAAAATGTGGCCGTTTACAACGTCCGAACTGTTCCTCATGAGGTGGTGCTGACAGAACAAAGACAGTACAACAGATCAATGTGGATACCGGGATTGAGTTCCGTCCATGGTAGAAATCTAAAACATGGAGAAAGAGTGGCGGTACAAGGCAGTCAGGCTCAGTATGCCTTAAAGATGTTTACCACAGCTAATGGCCCACCGGTTTCTGGGATGGAATTACTTAAAGTGGTGGATGAAGAAACTGTTGTCCCAAGAGGTTTTTATCCTCCGGTGACTCATCCGAATACACCTTAGTTGTTTTTGTCAAACCATTCTTTGAATCGGAGAAGTCTGGGTATTCCTGTGACTGGGCGAGTCGGAGAATCAAGAATCTTTTTAACCACACGTTGCCCTTCTGAAGACGTGAGGGAAGACCAAGCGTCTTTTCTTGCACGCCGGTCGTATCTCCCAAAGATGCCTTTGAGACTATTTATCATATCCTTTAAGGCATCTCTGGGATCACTACTAGACATTGATTACACCCTGCTCATTAGTGCTCGTTGGAAGTTTTTCATTGCAGGGGTTTTATCCATCTGCATAAGAGGCCCGTCTACTGGAGCTTGTTCGTCTTCGAAGTCAACTTGCATATCATCGAAGTTATCATCCATTGGCATAGTTTCGTCTTCGATTCCCATGTCATCAAATGTGTCGCCGTTAACTTCTTCCTCTTCTTCCTCTTCTTCCCCAACTTCTAGTTGGTCGGAAAATGGTGGAGCGACTTCTTCTTTCATGGCTCGGACTAGATTCTTACAAGTTTTGTTTCCATAAGATTCATGTGCCATAAGTTCTGAAATGTGAGCATAAGTATCTCTGTGTTGAAGCATTTCTGCCACCAATGGACCAAGAAGTCCGTTGGCCTTGAGTTGGCGAACAAGATTTTCGATTAGAGTTTGGTCACGAGTAGCGGCTTCGGCCACGAGGGTAGACAATTCTACTTGTTCTACTGTTGGGATTTTAGCTGGCGGATGCCCACTGCTGGTTGCATCGTCAGAAGGAGTGTATTTTAAGTCACTATCTCCTTGATCTCCGAGTCCCTTTTTACTGTTTTTTTTGCAACATTTACCATCGCTTGCAGCGTAAGGTTTGCCGCCATGTTCTTTAGGCGGTTTCACTGGTGGTGTTTTTGGATCAGGATCTCCTCCTGAAATGTCTACAACGGCTTTTTTAACATTGCCTTTTGCATCCATGTATTCTTGAAATAGTCCCATGGTTTTTCTCCTTATTCACTTGGCATGACGAGGGCCATAACGATATAGATTACAATTGGAAGCCCAAATCCCATAAGAGTCGCTACCGCAAAACCAAGTCGGACCATTGTGGCATCTACTTTGTATTCTTTTGCTATACCAGCACACACACCGGCAAGCATTGCATTGTCTTTATCTTTTTTCATTTTAAGCCTCCTTATTATTTACGTTCCTTCGTACATTTTTGGTTCTGTTAACTATCTTAATAAATATAAGGAGATAGAATGGGTCACTTTTCAAAAGAATTAGCACCGGATTCTTGGCAGTATGTCATTGACGAATATAACAGGAGGGGAATTGTGGGAGAGACCAGTAAATCACATGAAAGACGTGTAAAAGAGGGGTGGCATGAGAAATATGCTCCAGCAAACCTTTCTGGATTAGATATTGGATGTGGTGAAGATGCTTTGAATAACACATTCAGAAGATGGGATAAAAAGTTTAAGGATGGGGACGCTCAAGAGATGGAAGGAGTTCCAGATAACACCTTTCACACTGTTTATGCCAGTCACATCTTAGAACACATCAGATTCCCATCTAAGGCTGTAAAAAAGTGGTATGACATTGTTGAGCCGGGAGGACACTTAATTATGTGTGTCCCTCATAGAGACTTGTATGAGAAGAAGCGTGTGCTGCCCAGCAATTGGAACAATGATCACAAGCACTTCTTTCTTCCAGAAGATGAGGAGCAGCCTTGCACCTTGAGTTTTAAGAAAGTCATCCTGTCTGTTCTTCCAGATGCAGACTTTGCTGAATTTAGAGTTTTGGATGAGGGATTTTTGGACAAAGGCAAGGATTGGCATTCTGCTGGCGAATACAGCATTGAAGCTGTGATCAAGAAACCAAGTTGATCTTGATTTTTAGTCCAAAATTTGTAAAATGGGTGGATTCTCACATTCAAATTGAGGACGAATATGAACGCCATTGAAGAAGCTGAGAAACTTGTCGAAGCGTTCCATGCTAAATTCGGAAGCGACAAGAGAATCCATATCAATAAAGATGGTAAAGTTGAGATCGTTCCGGCTCTCCCTGATGAGATGTTGGCTTATGAGCAGGAGCGAATCAAAACACAAGGATGCTGACATGCGATCATTTCTATTCTCGATGGTTTTTGTTTTTCCTACTTTTGCAGAAGCAGCATTTGAGGACGGCACTCTCATATTTCTGGAGAATTCCAGTAATGTTGTGGAGTGCTACACAGACTCCACTTACAGCCACGTTGCGATCATCATGTCCGACAAGGACGGCGTGCAGTGGCTTTATAATGCAGAGCCACCTCGAATCAGGAAATACAAAGTTGTTGATTACTTTGCAGAGATTGGTCGCATGAACGAAGGCACCAAGAGCAAGGTTGTGACATCTATAGTTCGCCCCAGACGACGTTGCACGAGGTCTGAGAAAGCGAAAATGAGAGAATATTTGGAAGGTCAGATAGATCGTCAGTATTCCATTCGGGGTTACTTGCGGAGTATTCCCGGAACTGGTATACACTGTTCGGAAATGGTCGCTGCGGCGATTGAAGTCACAGGCAGGAGAAATTTTGTGTCCAAAAATTATTCAATTTCTCCCGGAGAGTTGGCCAGTCTTGTTTCTGTAGATCATGTGCGGCAAGGTAAAAAACTTGTCGTAGTCACCAAAAAAGATGAAACACGCTCCATGTGTCGAAGATGGAGCGATTGGTGGAAGGGGAGAGGCACGTTATGTGGATGGAGTTGCTGGGAAACATTGCGTTATTGCCGTTGATCATTCCGGCCTGTTGGCTGGTGTACCATTTGTTGTTTGATGAAGACAAACCAGAGGTTTTGGCGGCGATTGAGAGAAATAGGAGTGATTCACTTGACAATTTCTCTGATGTAACGTATAAATAAAATACCTGACCGAAGCTGCCACTTGGCGAGCCTAGCGTACAGACCCCTTCGGCTAATGGCCGTGATCGGAGTTGAGGTTTCCAGTCTCCTCGCTTCGGCAGTGTCACGAAGGTAAAAACTGGATTTGTTCTTTGAAAACTTGGGCTGGAATTGGAATCGATTGGCTATCTTGATGAGATGGTTGCGATCCGTGGTTGATCAGAAGGCCACGTAAAAATCTGATCAAACTTTTAGTTGTCGAAAACACAACACCTCTTCGCATGGCAGCGTAAGCTGTGACGGCTTAAGGCCGTCCGAAGCTCTGAGAATGGATGTCTGATACGTTCAAAGAGTATAACTTCAGGCTGGTTTTTGAGACCGAATGTTGATAGGTCGATAAAACGAGACTCAAATTCAACTGGCTGTTGAGAAGCCGCTTCCTTGTGGGCGTCGATACGGCGAGATCAAATCAAGGGATATGATCGTAGAAGCCGCTCTGATTATAGAGCAAGACACGGGTTTGTAGCAGAGCCCCTCAGTTTGGAAACATTCTGAGCAAATCGGATGAATTCAGGGAAACCCTAACGGTATCGCCGAGGGCAATCCTGAGCCAAGCCTGTGATACATCACAGGAAGGTGCAGAGACTAGCGGAGAGGTAAAGTCCTCTTAATTACCGCCACGAGCGTCCGACACCCTTTGGGGTGATGATATAGTCCGTTCTCAGGGAAACCTGTAGGTAAAAACGTCGAACCCCGTCCGGTCCACTCAAGTTAATCCCATCCGCTCACATGGAGCGGATGGGATTTTTTCATGCGCACTGATATATATTGCATGGAAAAAACAATCGAATTAACTTGTGATGTTTGTGGCACACAGTTCCATCGAAGGAAAGCTGAGCATGATCGCTGTCTCAAGCGAGAACATAAACGCAATTTTTGTAGCAGAAAGTGTTGTGGAAAGGGCACTGCTGATAATATCCCGTCCGAGTCCAAAAGATGGGATCATCTTGACCCCGGAAATAAAGCTGATGAATTCTCTCCTTTTCGTTGGCATTATAGAAATGCTAAAAGGAGAAAGCATGAATTTGATGTTACTCTTGAAGACCTTAAAGGTGTTTGGGATAAACAAAAAGGAAGATGTCCATACACTGGTTGGGAGTTGAAGAACATGGAAAACATGAGCACTAAAAATCAGCTTCCTAAAACTCCAGACCGGGCCAGCTTAGATAGGATTGATTCATCCAAGGGATACGTGAATGGGAATATTCAGTTTGTGTCTTATATGGCTCAGATAGCTAAGAATGAATTTAGTGATGGAGAACTTAGAAGTTTTTGCGAAGCAGTTGTGACAAAGTGATTATGCGCCTATGTAAATTTTGTAATTGAAAACTCCCTAACTACTATAAAGCATGGAAATCATTGAAATTGAACTTGATCCAGTGCCGATCAGAGAAGCAACCAAAGACGAGTGGCTTAGAGTATTCCCTTGGAGAAGCCCGTCTAGCGCACCAGAGGGTCTAAAAGAAATAGTCTCTGGCAAATCTTTATGTGATGTTGGATGTGCAGAAGGGGATATGCTGTATCAATTCGCTAAGTATGCCGAGAGCGTTGTGGGCATCGAGATGAACCCAGATCGTTTTCCTGTTGCTATAAAACGTGGCCTCACGGTTAAGGTTGGCAATTTCTTTAGGATCAGGAATGCGGAGTTTCCAGTTTGTGACGTGTATTATCTTTGGGGACCTAGTCCTGAGACATCTCAACTGATGGTGGACCATTTGATGGCCCATCCTAAAGTTCAAGAAGCGATCATTCTTACTGCTGGCAGAAACGGTGCTCCACATGTAACAAAATCTGTCACTAAATGGGATGGAAAAGTCTTAACCATTCCGTACAAAGAATTTAATGAAGATTTGGAACGTGAAGAAGAAGGGAAGTGGTGGGTTGGTGTTATTGAAAAGAAAACTGACGTTCACGTTTGATGACGGAATGTTGTCAAACTATACGTTTACTGCAAAAGCATTAAAGGATTATGGCTTTAGTGCTACGTTCTTTATTACAGCCATAGCTCGTCTGTGGGATGGCACAGAACTTGAAGAGCCTCAAATTTCTTGGCAACAACTTAAAGAAATGTCAGATGATGGATTTGAGATTGCCAATCACAGCTATTCTCATGATTCTGTAGAATCTTTAAGTAAAGAAAAATTAACATATTCCATTAAAGACATGGAACAGGCAATGAAATCTAATGGGTTGCCCAAACCTGTTACTTTCGGTTATCCTTCTTATCGTGCTACTGTTGAAGCGGCTGAAATTCTTAAAAATCTTGATTACAAATATTGTCGTGCAGGATATAAACCACGTGAGCCAAATTTTGAAAATTTTGACAGGCATCTTGCTTGTGCTCCGTGGGACAGAAAAGAAGTGTCTTATTACATCCCCGGAGAGACCGATCCTCAGATGATATTTGTCACAGGGGTTCTTAATGGCAATATCAGGAATCCTTGCTACACATCTGAGTTGTTCATTAAAGACCTTGAAGGAACGCCTGATGGTGCAATTCCTGTATTTGCTGGACATGGAATGCCTTTAGAGATTCGTCAAAAGGCATTCATTGAAATGTTAGAGTATTGTTCTAAGAACGACTGGGAGCCAGTCGCTTTCAGAGATATTTAACGATCTCTACGATTCACAGGATTATCCAGAGTGAATCCAGAACCATCAATTTTTCCTGATCCCGGTAATTCGTCTAATTCAGTTTCTCCAGCTTCATCTTGAATAAAAATCAATACTGGATTTAACACTTCTTCCCAATCATATATTGGGGACTTCATAAGCCAAACTCGGTATGCTTTGCTTGAAACTTCAACCACTCCTTGAATGTTAAAGATCCCTGTAAGAAAGTCATGCTTCTCTTCTGCTGGGAGAACATCATAATCTTCCTTGTCTGTATGTGGTCTGTAAATAGGCGGATTAAAGCCTTTGAATTGGATGTACACTCCGGGATCAGAAGGGTCTCCTTCATCCCAGCTAAACTCTAGTTTGTATTTTAGGGCCATGTTTCCTCCTTTCTTTATGTATCTTGAAAGCTTCTGTAATTTTGCTATAATGACTTTGATATTTATGATTGAAAGTCGAAGATGTAAAAATGACCCGCAAAACACCACCCTTAAGGGAAAGTGAATCAGCTAAGAAGCTTCTCGAAAGAATTTTTGGAAAACCAAAGAAAGGAAGACGTATGCCTGCCAAAAGAAATTACGATCCTTATGATGAGGACGAGGATTATGAATTCGACATTGCCTACAAGCAGTGGAGTAGTTCAGATGGGACAATATTCTTTCCCATTGGGAAAACAGTAAGGAAGTTAAAGCCGGGCGTGTATGAGATCAATACATGTCAGCAAGGTCTTTACTTTGAGAAAATTCCTGTAAGGACTGAAGGTTTAATTAAGTTTCCTGACACCAAATCGGAAAAGGTTGTTAAAGAAGTTCAAAACTTCTGGGAAAGAGAAGAAATTTTCCGCAAGTACGATCTGACTTACAAGCGTGGTATCATGCTTTATGGACCTCCGGGAAGCGGAAAAAGTTGTACTGTTCAACTCATCATGGCAGATGTTGTGGAGCGTGGCGGAATTGTCATTGAATTCCACAGACCAGATTTGTTTATTGATGGTTTAAGAAAGTTAAGAAAGATTCAGCCTGATTGCCCAGTTGTGGCTGTCATGGAAGACATTGACGCACTTCTGGAAATGAATAACGAATCAGAAATCTTAAACATTCTTGATGGCGTCAACGAAGTGGATAAAGTGGTATTTTTGGCAACCACAAACTATCCAGACAAACTTGGGCACCGGATCATCAATCGTCCTAGTCGATTTGACAAAAGATTTAAGATCGGATTTCCAAGTAAAGCATCTCGCAGGGTTTACTTCGATCATCTCATTGGCAAGGAAGATGTTAAAGAACTTGACATTGACTTAGATAAGTGGGTTAAGGATACTGATAAATTCAGTATCGCTCATCTTAAAGAGTTGTTCGTTGCAGTGGTGATTTTGGAAGACAAATACGAAGACGCCATCAAGACTCTCAGCAAGATGAAAGAAGAAGTAAAAGACAAAGATTTCGAAGAACCTCTGGGGTTTGGTAAAGATGAATCCAGCCCTGAAGATTATGATTGACTAAGGAGAGTCGCATGAAGGAACGTGAAAGGCTTTTGAGGCTATGTCTACATTCTCTGAATGATAAAGGTCTTGGCAAAGAAGACCAGTATATGAGTCGTTTGAAGAAAGAGATCAAAGAAGTTGATGCGCAGGCTGAACATGAATATTTTCTTGATCTTTATGACAGAAAAGTAAAGTTCTCTTGTAACGAACACAATAATCTGATCGATTTTTTGCTGGGCTTGTCAGATGAGTTTGATGTAAATAAGGAGAGCGCATCCGTACAAGGCGAGTTCCCAGATATCGATATCGATTATCTTAAGCCGGTGCGAGATTATCTTAAACGTGAGTGGGCCGCAGAGAAGTTCGGGCAAGAGAACATCTGCGAGATTGGAACTTATGGAACAGCAGGCATCAAATCAGCCATGCTGGATATGACAGGAGTGCATGGACTTTCCAAAACAGAAATTCAGGGCATCACTGTTAAGATGGAAGATAAAGATGATGAGGGAAAAGTTTTAGAGTGGGACAAAGCTCTTGAAATGTATCCTGAATTTAGGGCGTACTGTGAGGCGCATGAAGATGTTTCTAGTGCTGCCAATTTAATGCAGGGGAGAAATAAATCGGGTGGTGTTCATGCTGGTGGATTGATTATTTCAGATCAGCCCATTGGAGACTTTGTTCCAATGGAAGTACGGTCGGTTAACAAAGCAAATCCCCACGGAGTCATCTGCTCTGCTTGGACAGAAGGGTTGGCTGCACAAGACCTTCAACCTGTGGGCCTCATTAAGTTTGACCTTCTTGTCATTAACAACTTGATGCAGATTGCCATTGCGTGTCATCTGATTAAAGAACGTCATGGCGTAGAGAAGATTTGTGCTTTACCCGGAAGCTGGGATTGGTCAGATATTGAATACTTGAATGACCCTGCTTCTCTCAATATGGCAAATAAAGCAGACCTTAAGTGCATCTTTCAGTTTGATAGCGAAGGCATTCGCAAGTTGGTCAAACGTGGCGGGGTAGATTGCTTCGATGATATGGCGGCTTACTCTGCTCTCTACCGTCCCGGTCCATTGGGAATGGGCATGGATGCTCGGTATTGTAAAAGAAAGCAAGGAGAAGAGTCTTACAACATTCATCCTTTGATGCAGAGCATTCTGGGTAAGACATATGGTGTCATGGCATATCAAGAACAGGTCATGGACATTCTTAGAGTTGTAGGCAGTATTCCTGACATGCACACAGAGAAAGTTAGAAAAGCTATCTCAAAGAAGAATGTCAAAGGGTTCATCAAATACAAAGAAATGTTTGTTGAGAACGGGAAACAAAATCTTAGAGTCAATGAGGATTTTGTCACTAACTTGTGGGCGCAAATAGAAAGCTTCGCCGAGTACGGTTTCAACAAATCGGTTGACAAGAGCACACTGGTTATTTATCCCGGTGGTGAGAAGCCAATATGCGAATTCGAACCCGGAGAAACAGTATTTTGCGTTAATGAAGACGGAAATACTGTTGAGACAGAAGTGGTTGCAGTACACGACCATGGGGTTTTAGATGCTTTTGAAGTGGAATTTGATGATGGCTATCAAGTGACTTGTTCTGCTGATCATAAGTTTCTTACAGAAAAAGGACAAATGCCACTTCGAGAAATTTGCAGAACACACTCTTCTGTATGTGTTGATAAACATATAGGAGAGAATTATGTCAAATGCGAAGAAGAGTGGTTGGAAGACCAGATGTGGGAAAGTGGAGAGAACCAAGAAGTTGATGACCAAACATCACAAAGAATGTTCGGAGTGTCAGAAGTTGGGTTGGGGCAATGTAGTTCACAAAGCACGTTGCGGAATGGAGTTCAAGACTTGGAGGTTGCGGGAGAGTCACTTCAAGGAATGTACGAAGTGCGAGGCGATCAAGAAAGAAAATATACGTCTCAAGATGGAGAAGTTGAACAAAGACAACGAACATCCAGATCGCAGGAAGATATTTTCCGAGACAGCCAAGAAGACTTCGGCTCGTCCAGAGATTCAAGCTCAACGTGCTGCACAATTGAAGAAGTGGCGGGAAGAGAATCCCGAGAAGTTTGCGAAATGCACAGAAGCAGCTTGGAGAAGTCCGAAACGATCTCGAATGGAGGCATGGCTTCGTCAAGAGATAGGATGGGACATGAAACAAATTCGATGTGGAGAAGAGAGAAAACAGGTCGATTTTGTGAAAGACAAAATTTGGATCGAGGTGGACGGATTTTATCATTTCTTCAATCCAGCTTGCAAGAACAGAGAAGGGAAGCTGCATATTGTCCAACAACGGGACGAAATGTTGAGGGACGAGGCGATACGTCGAGGAGATGTGATGTTGCTTCGGATCGACATGACATGTTTCAAGAGCAGTTCAGGAGCGATGCAGGAGGAGTGGTACGAGTTGTTTCAGGACATGCTCCGATCACCAACACCGGGGGTTTGGTGTCTCGGAGGGTTGTGGGAGTCCGTTACGTGGGCAAAAGACAAATGTGTGATCTTGAAGTCACCAATCCTACCCACAATTTTCTCTTACCAAATGGCATTGTAACAAGCAATAGTCACAGTTATGCTTACACTTACATCTCATCTCGTTTGCTGTGGTTGAAGTCTCATTATCCCATTGAGTTTTACACAGCAATTTTGATGTGTGAGAAAGATGATGAGAAGTTTCGAGAGTACAAGCTCGATGCAGAGAAGCATGACGTGAATATATGTCCTGTTCACATTAACCGATCTCGTGAAAATTTTCATATAGATGATAATGAAATTTACTTCGGGTTTCAAAACATCAAAGGTCTGGGAGAAGCTGTGGCTCAGCGAATTGTTGAGGAACAGCCTTACGACAACTTCACTGACTTCTTGAACAAGTTTGGCACAGATGCCACCGCAATAAAAGCCTTGACTGCCTTGGGTGTTTTTGATGAGGGATATGATCGAGTGACTTTGCGGAAGTTCTCTGAGTTCTTTAAGGACTCAGACAAGAAGAGGCGTGAACGAAAAAAGAGATTTGAACAAGCCATGGATAAAAAGCTCGAAGAGCTAAAAGCGGTTTTGTTAGATCACGTTCCAGAGAGTGATCCAGACCTTGAGTTAATGAGCGATTATACAGAAGATGCTGAGAAGAAATGGGAAGAACGATTTTATGACACGATCACAGAAGTTGAATACAAGACCAAGGGAGAAACGAAAACCAAAGATGTTACTGTATTAAGCATACTTCAAGGTTTGTCTAAAAGACGGGGCATCAGTCTTCGGAATTTCCATGAGAAAGAAACTGAAGACACAGATAACCCAATTACTTTGGATCAATTTAATCCAGCGTCAATCAAATTGGACGAAGAAGAAGAGAAGATTTTGAAGAATGACATGGAGCTTGATGGTAATATCACTTATCCCATGGCAGAAGGATCGTATTATGGTTTTCAATGGACTCATGAGTTAGAAACCAGTCCAGATTTCTCTGGAAGAACATTTGATGTTTTCTTTGCAGAGTGTGAGGTCGCTGGAAACACTGCCGGTATGGTTGAGGTTAAGGTTAAATCCATAAAGCATCGTGTTAGCAAGAATGATGTGGAGTTCAAAACAATTGAACTTGAAGATGCTAATGCACGTGTAATGAAAATGAACTTTTGGATGGATGATTATATTCGTTGGCATGATGAAATCGCTCAAGGAAACATGATTAAGATACGTGTGAGACCACCTTCTGGTGGATTTAACACTCTTACATTTGATTCTGTTCCAAAGCATAAAAGAAGACATTTGCCTCCTAAAGAAGAAGATCATCGAATCAGGCCGATGAAATTACCTGAGAGATCAGAGGACAAAACCATTGATTTAGACGATATGCAGTTTGAATTGGTGTAAAATTTGTAGTTTCTTTCTTTAATAGGGGAGATGTCATTTATCGAGAAGAGGAGATATGGAAGAACAACTTGAAGAAATTGTAATTGATAAAGAGAATTTTGCTAACTACTTTTTTGATGTCAGAAATCACGCTCCGAAATCAGGCCAAATTATGGCAAAGTTTACGGCTGTGGCATTGTTTGGAAGCGGGGAAGAAAAGAATGACATCGTTAAGTTGTTGTTGACGGATAAAGCCAGACAAGCGGCATCTGTAATGAACAGGATTCATTTAGCCAAACATCCTGATTGCTATAGAGTCTGTGCCGAGATTTGTGAGGATATTTTTATTCACGGAATGACTGTTGATGAGGTTCGTGAAAAGGAATATGAATTTGTGTTGGAGGCGGTTTACTACACACAAAGAGAATACGTGCCTGAAGACGATGTTCATTGGGAAACATTGGATGTTTTGGAGTACGATCAAGAGTCTGGTGATTACAAAAGTAAGATCGAATTATGAGAAAAGAAGATACAATCATAAAAACATTCTTTGATGAATGTTGTAAGCTTTATGGAAGCAAAAGTTGGGCGGCATCTGCGTGGGCTTCTCAAGAAAATCAACATGCCATGTTTCGTTGTTTGTCTTTAGTTGGCGACATGTCAGAGGGAAGTATTCTGGATGTTGGTTGTGGACAAGGAGATTTTTATGATTTTGTGGGAACAAAAGATTATACTGGTATAGACATAAGCAAAGAAATGATCGAAAGAGCCAAGATCGATAAACCAGATGTTGACTTTCAGTTGACAAATCTTTTGGACTATGAAAAGAAACATGACTGGATTGTTGTTGGTGGGCCGTTTAATTTAAGAGTCAGGGATTCCGACAAAAAACAAATGGCTTATTTACAGACATTGATTGAAAAGGCTTATTCTTTGGCTGAAAGTGGCTTGGTATTCACTGTTCTTTCAGAAAATATGACTATTCCTGAAAGACAATGGGCACAGCTTTTTTACTACAAACCAGCAGAAATACTCAACATGTGCCTGTCTTTAAGCAATCATGCGGCCATGGACCATATCACTCTTCCTAGTCAAGCTGTGTTTTATATGCCTAAGATGTCCTGAAATTGCCTCACAGCAGCCAATAGTAAATTGCCGAAAGGCCAACTCTATATTGCGATTTTTTGCTGTGGGGCTTATATACTTGTACTATGAATTCACCAACACCAGAAGAAATTAGAGCTATGACACCTGAGTCTCCTATGGATGACTTCAGAGCCGACTTGGACATGTATCAAGCAATGTGGGATGAGATAGACAGTGGAGAGCCACAAGCTCCTGCTGTTCATCCACAAGTTGATCCGGGAGATTCACATACTGCTCAAGATACATACTTTGATTTTCTTGATGCAGAACACGGGGAAGACCCCGGTTTGATTCAAGAAGACAAGACATCAAACCCTGTTTATCCTGATAGCCAAGGACCGGATCATACAACCACGGATGCTGTTTGGGTTACAGAAGAAATTGTCAAAGAAATTGAAGAGCTTAAGAACAAAATGTTTAAGCTCGAAAATGAAATGGCAAAACAAATGGGTGGCGGTGAAAAGTGGGTAGAAAAAGCTCATAACCCAGATCATGGAAAAGCAATGAGTGACATCGAGTCTTTGAAGAAAAGAATTGAGAAAGTCAGTAGTAATCTGGGTGTTAAAGATGAACCTTCTCCTTGGGAAGTCAAGCGAGATTAAGGAGCAATGTGAAAAATTGGATATTAGCAGTGGCTCTAGCAGTCATTGCCATTGCCCCTGCGGGGTATTTTGCTTATAATATGAATCCACGTTCGGGGGAGGGTTCTTCTCCGACGATTGCGACTATTCAGTTTGAGGAACAGCAAAGAAATTTTGTCCTTGAGCCGGGGGCCGTTTTCGGAGTAAGATCAGTCAAGGTTGTAGATGGCTACAAGTTTGGTTTGTATCTTGATGGCGATAAATGGATCGAGGCACACCTTCCAGTTGCTACTAAAGAAGAAGCAATCCCGGTGGTTATAGAGTTGTTAAATGGAACAACGCCACCACCTCCTACCGTAACTTTGTTACGCAAAATTGAAGGTTATTGGATTGTTGATTTGACGTTGACTCATAACGGTCAGCGTGTCAACTTGATAAGTGTTCTTCGTGACAAGGAACTGCTTTTACATTAAGGTGAGTCATGGCCGATGAACCATTAGAAAAGCCTAAGCCTAAACAGGGCGAACCAAAGGCTTTGAATGGATATCAAGATTTTCACGATCTAATTTCTAAACACACAGGTAGCAGTCCCAAGGTTGCTATATTTTCCCATAAATGTCCCGATCCAGATGCGATTGGATCGATGATGGGAATGAAGTGGTTGTTGGAAAAAAGGTACGGCATAGAATCCGATCTGTTTTATGATGGCGAAGTGTCTCATCCGCAGAACGGGATTTTAGTCAATCTTCTTGATCCGGGTCTTCAGAGAGTCTCTGAAGATTATGTGTCCGAGAATTACGAATTGCGAATTCTTGTAGATACCATTCCTTCTTATGCTGGCACCGGAGACAAACAAGTCATCTTTGACGTGGTGATTGATCATCATAAAGACATGCCTACCAGTGATTTCAAGGGAGTTTTGATCCATAAGAAAGTGGGCAGTTGTGCTGGTATTATTTATGACATGATCAACCACCTCTGTAAGTGTGATGCAGAAGAGCTTACATTAGATGATGTTTGGTTTGATGACGAGGTGGATGCTGACATGAAAGTGGCCACCGGGTTGATCGCTGGGGTCATGACTGATACAAATTTTATGATGGCTGATGATTGTACTGAATACGAGCGTCACGCTTTCAACGATTTGTTTGAATACAGAAATTCCCAGTTTTTGCACCAAATTGTGTTCTTTAAGAGACGGAAGTTCTGGATCGACAAAAAAGCGGCTGCTTGTTCAGAAGCGGAAGTTGATGGAGAGGGGTACGCTATAGTAGGACTGGGGTTGATTCCAACGGCTGAACGTGATCTAATAGCTGATATGGCCGATGAGATGGGCTCTTGGGCAACAGTAGAAACTGCTATCGCCTTTGGAGTTATCGGTGGAGACAGAATAGAAGCTTCTGTAAGAAGCTCTAACGCCTCGTTGTCTGTCTCTAATTTCTGTAAGAAGCTCGGTGGCAAATACGGTTCTGGTGGCGGTAAACATGGCAAAGGTGCCTATCAACTGCCTCTGGCTGGATTTTCCATTGACGATGATGAAGATGAGGCAGACGCAGAAGAAGCTTGGGCTGCTATCAAGAAGAAAGAGACCAAGCGAATTCAAAGAATAATCAAAAAATAATCAAAGCATCATCAAGAAGGATGAAATGATTTCAGGAAAAACTAACGACGTTACTTTATTTTCAAATGGGATTGGGCACTTTAGGCGGGTTTATAGCGTTCCCGCTGGAGAAGAAGCCAAGATCGCCATCCCCTTCAAGACTGATTGCATCGGAGACGTTGCAGCCTCTCTTCAGGTCTTTGGAAAGGTGCGGCTCAATTCGCCGCCATCGTTCACCCCAGCAAACTCGAATGCTACATCTCTTGATATTTGTCAATCATCGGCGATGAAAAGCTTGGTGAGACAACTTTCAGGAGCTACTGTTGCCATCGAGCTTAGAAATGTCAGTCCAGTAGAATATACACTGCTGGGACTCGACACGGAATCTTCTTTTGTCAACGGCGAAGAAGTCCAGAAGGATTTTTTGGTAGCTATGAAAGACGGTGCTGTTCGCAGATTTCCTCTTTCAGATGTTAATGATATTCGTTTTGAAGACGAGTCAGTAAGAACCGAGATTGACAAGGCTTTGAAAGCGAATTTTCAAAAAATCAAACCGGATTCAACGCTGCTGGATATTTGCTTGTCTCCAACTGGAGATGACGAAACAGAAGCTAGTGTGCAATACACAATTCCTGTTGCTGCATGGAAGATGAGATACGCAATTCGTGAAGAGGATGGAAATTTCTCTATCGAAGGTGCTGCAATCATTGACAACAACACTGATGAGGATTGGAATAACTTTAAGGTTTCAGTTGTCACTGGAAATCCGATTTCGTTCAACACTGACATCGCTGATGTTATTGTTCCAGAGAGAAAAATGGTTCATCTTGTGGATCGTTTGGCTTTGGGGAATGTGGAAGCAGAAGAAGGCGTGATGATGGCGGAAGCCTGTGCCGCTGGTGGGCCAATGAGAGGAATGGATTCTAGTGCATCAGCAAGAAGGCTTGGTGCCAAGATGTCAACGGCCAACTATGCCGGTTTTGGTTTGGAAAGCTGTGATGCAGAAGGATTGGGTTATGCCGAGCACGCAGCGGAAGCTCCCGGCGTGGAGAGCGAAGATGTTGGTGACTTCTGTGTATTTTCATGCAAAGAGCCAATTACAATCTTGTCTCGAAAAAGTGCTGTTGTGCCAATGTTCTCAGTTCCTCTTAATCATGCAGGAGTAGTGCTTCTGTACAAAGAGAGCAACAATTCTCGGAGGCCATTTAGAGCCATCAAGTTTAAGAACGAAACTGAGTACAGCTTGGGAAGAGGAAAGACTGTGATTTACAATCAGGGTCTTTTCAGCGGCGAGTGTGTGCTTGATTCTACAAAGCCCGGCGAAAACAGAATGCTGCCTCATTGTCTTGAGAATGGCGTCAAGATCGTCAGAGGAAAAGGCGGTGTAGAAGTTCGACGTAGTTCAATCAAGATTTCAGAAGGTGCGGCTGTTGTAGAGCAAGTTCAAACAGGTGTCACTGAATATGCGATTGAGAACAAAAAAGCAGAACCATTTAAGGTGGCTTTGGAGCATGTTGCTCGTGTAGTTGGCGACAATGCTCATATAGATTTTTCTGGAGTTGAAGTTAAAGAGAAAGAGAAGATCGACAACGGATGGAGAGCTTACTTCGAAGTTGCCGCTAATCAAAAATTCACTTTGACGGTCACAGAATCCAACTTGGATAAGCAGACCACGATTTTCAGAAATCGCTTTGATTGGATTTCTCGGAACATCATTGATGTAGAGAGTCCCTTGACTGAAGACCCACAAATCCAAAAATGTATTCAGATTCAAGCAAAGATTGATGAATCTGAACGTGAGAATAACGCTGCACGAACTTGTATACAGGATTTGAATCAGCAAGTTGAACGTGTTAGAGCAAACCTTGAGTCGGCTCAGAGTGTAGCCAGTGGCGGAAAGCTAGATAAGTGGATTGATGATCTTGATGAAAGCGAAAATGAAATTCGCAAGATCAACAAGAAAACTTTGCCAGAGTTGGCCAAAAAGATAAGTAGTCTTACTGAAGAAATGTCTGTTGCTTTGCAAAAAGTGACAGCCAAGTGGAAAGAGAAGTAAGATATCAATTAAAAAGCCCGGCAGTAAACCTGCCGGGCTTTTTTTATGCGCACACTAATATAGAACATGAACGATCCACATGACTTATCATTAAAATCACCGACTATTCCAGTAGTCCGTAAAGAAGTCCACGTCTCCTCAGAAGACATTCTAGCCGCTAAACGGGACTTTCCTTGGAGATCCCCTCTGGGACTCGCAGAAGCCACACAGGACATCATCAGAGACAAGGTGGTGTGTGATCTTGGGTGTGGAGAAGGCGACCAAATGCGGGAAATACAGAGATACGCCAAGCGTGTTATCGGCATTGAGAAAACCAGTAGAGCAAATCTGGCCGAAGGTTTGGATGTCACTTTGGGAGATTGGACACAATTCATGCCCGAAGCGGAAGTTTATCACATGTGGATTAACCCATTTGTGATTTATGATGCTATTGAGATTTTGCAAGACAGAGATTGCACGTTGCTTGCTGGCGGATATAGGTGTGAGTCTTACATGGAAGATTTGGCTAAGAAGTATGATGCCACAGTAATTGAGTGGGCTTATGATGAGCCGGGTGGTGATGATAAAGAAAGACATGCCCCATGGAAATTCAATTACTGTTGGTGGGCAGTTGTATTGGAGTTTAATAAATGAAAAAGTGTATATTCACATTTGATGATGGTCTTGAAACTCATTTGGCTTTGGCCGCTCCTGTTTTGAAGGAGTACAATTTTTGTGCCACGTTTTTTGTTACAGCAGCAAGGAAGCTTTGGCACAGATTTGAGCCAGAGGTAAAAGAAGATGAACTTGAGTGGGATCGTGTTGCTGATTTGCATCACATGGGATTTGAGATTGGCAACCATACTTGGTCGCATTCATCGGGTGCGGGGATTGATAATGTTGTGAAGCTGGATGACTTCTTGGTTTCAGAGTATGAAATTCATACACGATCTTTTTGTTATCCTTCTTATCAATACAATTCTAAATTGGCTTCTGATCTAAGAGACAGAGGATATCAATGTGCTCGTATGGGCTACAGCGCAGGTGATGCCATGGACTCATTAAACAGGAAGAAGATTGATTATCATACTGAAGACGATGACCCATTTATGATTTATTGCACAGGGCTATTTGGTAAAGAGGCCGACTACAACTTTGATCAGTTCAGGGAAGACTTGGCAAATGCTCCAGAAAATTCACATCCTGTATTTGCTTTCCATGGGTTAAGAGGCTTGGGGAGAGAAAGGTATTTCGAGAAGTGTGTTGAGCACCTGAAAGATGAAGGGTGGCAAGTGATTGCTTTGCGTGATTTGAATGAAGGATAACCATAGAGTCATTATCGTGTTTGGAATGGCACGTTCAGGTACAACTGTTTTCACACACGTTTTAAGCCAGCATCCGCACATTCATCTATTTCACAATGTCTATAACTATGAAAATGACATGATTTTCAATAAGAAGATTGAAGACATGGAGTCTGTTGTGTCACAATTTCCATCACGTCGAGTGATGTTTAAGAGGCCGTGGTCTGAGTCGATGACTGACTTCTTCGTAGAGAACATGCCAGATGCTCATTATCTGGCAATGTCAAAGCCTTTTGAAATGATCAATAAAAGTTGGCAAAAAAGCACATGGACGAAAGGGCTTTGGGGCGACGATGATGAAGTGAGGCGAAACAAATATGATAAACACAAGTCTCTTTTAGAAGAGTTTCCTCTGAAGCTCAAAATCATTGATTACACAAAATTTGTATCTCAACCTGATGTGGTGATGTCCGAAGTTGTTGATTACTTAGGTCTTCTTAATTATAGAAAAGTGGGGGATAAGTTTTTACCAATTTTTGATACTTCTATGGTTAAATCAGGAGGCGATTGGGATTTTATGAAAAAGTGATTCAAATTCTTAATAACTTTGCACTATATTAGTTGGAGGTAAAATATGTCAGAAACAAAACCAATACCTGAAAATGAAGAGGAAAGGCCAGCAGCCGATCCTAAAGAAGAATACGTGCCTGAGCCAGATACCTCTGGCGTTCCCAAGAATTTCGTAATTCGCTGTCCTAGATGTCGTTGGGCCAGAATAACATCTGGAATCAAGACGGATATCGTCGATCTTAATGAGATCGAGCCCGGATGTGTTAATTGTGGTAAGTGGCGTAGATTCAAGTGTCCCAAATGTGCGATGCCATCACAAATGAAGAGGATTGTAGGTAGACAATGATAGTAACAGTTAAACAGTTAATGGAGTTTCTTGAGGAAGGTGAAGACAATCCTTTGAGGATAAAGCTTCCTTCAGGAGATGTTCCGAAGAATTTCCACGTTACAGAAGTTGGAAAAGTTTGCAGAAATTTTATTGATTGCGGTGGCACGGTTCGTGAATGGGAGTCTTGTCTTATACAAGTTTGGGTTGCCTGCGATGTTGATCATCGACTTGAATCAAAAAAACTTCTCAACATTATGAAAATGGCAGATGAAAGTATCGGATTAGATGATTTGCCTGTGTCATTTGAGTATGGCGAAGATGTTGCGTCAAATTACAATTTGGCAATTTTGGAAAAGGACGAAAATGGATTAGTGTTAGTTCTCATGAACAAAGTTACAACTTGTTTAGCTCCAGACAAATGTGGAGTCCCGAGCTTTGAGAAGAGCGGGTGTTGTAGTGAGGATGGTTGTTGTTAATGCCTTTAGCAATATTTAAGCCTAAGCCTGATCACACCAAGAAGATCATTAAAGACGAGGTGAAGCTCTCTAAGATGATGTTCAATGTGTATAAGCTGAATCATAGGCCAAAGCCTAAAAAGAGAAATAGGATCAAAATAGTATCGTGTTTCTCTGAGTTTGGATGTGAGACGATTGGATGCTTGTATTGTATTCCTCGATTATTGAGAAGATATCCCGGCTCTTATGTCATTGCAATGGGTTGGTATGGCCGAGAGTATTTGTATCGTCATTTGGTGGATGAATACTGGGAGCTTAAAGAAGAGAACATGTGGTTAAGGGAATATACCAGAGCTTTTCATAGCATCTCTGATAATCTCAAAAGGCTTGAAGAGGCTGCTGTTGTTCATGGAGATGTGGTGCCTGCTGCGGCCCTTGGGAAGTATGCTGTATCAAATTACTGTAGAACGTGTGGGGCATATTGGAACGAGTGGAGAGTTAGATCGGATGAGTGTCCTCATTGTAAAAGCACGGTTTTGGTGAAGTCGATATTTACTGACATTAAAGAGAACAAGCCAACGGCTCGTAAGATTCCTAAGCCTAGACAGGAGTATTTGGATTGGGCTAAAGATTTGCTTAAACCAAATACTGTGGGAGTTTTTGCCAGAGGTAGGGAAACTTACGGAAGAAATTTGCAGCCGGAATTCTATGTTAAGCTAATACAAATTTTAGAAGAAATGGGGCACAATGTCATTTGGTTGGGTGAAAAACAAAGTACACAAGCTTGTCCGGTCGATCATGTCTTGGATTATTCCAGAATGAAAGAGTCACAGGAGCTTGAGAGAACTCTGGCTATTGTTTGCAATTTGGACTTCACTATTCAGTTCTGGACAGCATCTAGCAGACTGTCAAGCATGATGGGTACGCCATTCATTTTGTTTGAGAGTCCAGAGCAGATTTATGTGTCATCCTCTGGCCTTTGTGGTGCTCAGGAAGGCAAACGGTTGGAGTTGGCGTCATTCGGTCCTAAGAAGCTCGTAATGGCCCATTACAAGAATGTGTACGAAGACCCTGATAAAGCGTTAGAGTTAGTTAAACGGGCCGCAGAGGAGCTTAAAGAGGGCAATGAGGAAGATATATTGGGGATGGTAGAAGATGAGTGGTTTACAGGAGTTCTTAAAGCTGAACATGAGGAGTGGTTAACATGAAAAATCATTGGCTGAAAAAAAGAGAAGATAAAGAAAAAGTGGTGGTGTTTAAGGGAATTTTCCAAGAAGCCGGTCCTAACAAAAACGGAAGAATCTATTCCAATGATGTGTGGATCAAAGAGATGAATGACAATGCTTGGCATCATCTCTTGGAAGTGGTGAACGGAGATGATTCTAAGTTTTATGTTGATGGAGTTCTCCATGAAAAATCATTGGATTAAGAGAAAAAAAGATAGAGAATTCAAGGAATGGAAGAAATCCTTTGATGAAAGGATCATTAGAGAGATGATCGAAGAAGAGGACAAAAAATTCATAGATGCTGTTAGCAGAGCAATACTTTCAGTGGAAGTGTATTCTGAGAACATTTATGACACAGAGGGGTATTACAAGTGACACAAATAGCTGATTATATCCAAAGAGCGGCAGATCGCACGAAGCACAAAAGGCTTTCTTACATCGAGAAAAATATGCCTACTGCGACTGACAATGTATATGCTATTCCATTTTATGGAGATATCAGTTCTACTTTCATTTTGTCATCTTTATTGTTAAAGACTTATAAGGAAAAGAATAAAGACAAGTATCTTATACTTTGTTCTTGGCCCGGATTTCAGGATTTATTTCCTTATGTAGATGAATTCTGGTCCTTAGAAGATGAATCTTTAATGAAAACTCTTGCATTGGGAGCTAATAACTTCTATAATGATGGAGATGTAGCGGCTGATCTGGCACAAAATTTGTTGGAGTGTGTGAATATCATTACTCACAAAGATTGGCAAGAATATTACAACTGTGGATTTACAGATAAATATTGGAACACATTTTCTCACGTTAATAGATACCTACCAAACATTCCTTCTATAAGCAAAATTACAGATATATTTAGAAACCAGATACTTGAGCGAGATGGTCGGAAGATCATGGTGCATCCTGTTACAAAGATGCGTTCGTGGCAAAAAGGCAAGAGTGTTAATTTGCCTGTGTCAAAAGAATTTTGGAATTCTCTTTTAGAGAGGTTGTTGGAAGAGGGGTATCTTCCAGTGGTTTATCAAAGTCCTTTTACTTATGACATGTCTCCAGACTTTGTAGAACGATGTGTTTACGTTGTGCCATCTACTTCTTCAGATTTATTGACAGCTATGAAATGTGTGGGACTTGTTGTTGATGTGTTTTCGGGAATATCTCGAATAGCTATTGCAGCACGCACTCCATTCCTTGCTGTTGATGAAAGACAAAGATTTATGGAACATCAAGATTATGCGATTGACGATCTCTGTTGCGGAGACATGCCAAGGCAATATATCTTTTCGTTCTCTACAATGTTGATGGCTGGTGGACCGCAAGATTGGAAAGCGAGCGTTATTGACAATATCGTTAAAAGACTTGAGGACTTTAATCCAGAGGGCGATTGGGGTTCTACTACGGAGTCGTATGAAGAGATTTCATATGACATGGTGAGAGACAGGAAGGTGCGTCGAATGGGCACATCTTTTATCAACTCATCTAAAAACAGATGAGCCACAAACAAGTAAGGAAACTTCCATGGCTAGAAATGTAGCGAGAGTAAGAGTCGAGTTAAAGAAGAAGTATAATGATCCTGCAAAGAACTTTCGGGAAATGCACCAAGAGTTCAAAAGAAGGGTCAGCAATGCGGGAATCTTACATGATCTGAAGGCTCATCAATATTTTGAGAGCAAATCAGAGAAAGCAAGAAAATCCAAGGCCGAAGCAAAAAAGAAGCAAAAACAAAGTAGGCTTGAAGAGGCTATTCGGCGAGGGGAAAGAGTGAAAGCTCCATCTGGTGTGATTAAGAAAATCATGGCCGGTGGCAAGAAAGATAAAGATAAAAATAATCGGAGAAACTAAATCGAGGTAATATGTCAAAGAATAAGAAAGTTATGAGCATCGCCATTATGCCTGATCTCCATGAGGAGCTTAAAAGGTACTCAAAGAGAAAAGGTCTATCGGCTTCTGCATACGTGGGAGGATTGATAGAGCAGGCGGTGAAGTTAAATATAGATGACGATCCAATGGTGATCGGAAAACCGATAGATGAAGAAGTAACTCCGGTTGTGCTTAAAGTGCCAAACGCATATAAGTCTGATCCAGAGGAATTGCAAAAATGGTTGACCATTCAAATGAATGGGATACTTAAAGCAGTTACGAAGAACAATTGAAGTTGCTTAAACTTGGAGATTAAGTTATGCTCATCGTTGAAGTGAGTCAGATCCCAAAGGTAGAGGAAATCATAGACGTTCCTTTGGACGATCTTGTCGCCGTGTACAAGGTCTGTCAGGAGATGAGGGAAGTTTGTGAAAAAGAGAATGGCATTGGTTTGTCCGCAGTTCAAGTGGGAATACCATGGAGGTTATTTCTAGTGAAAGGCGATGGAACATGTCCATTGGTGCCAGAGGGGCAATACGGTTACTTTGCAAATACTGAATACGAAGCTACGTCGGAACAACAGGTCGTATCGTTGGAAGGATGTCTGTCAATTCGGTCAGATGATGGTCAGTTGCGGTCCTTTCAGGTGAATCGCCACGAGAAGATAAATATAAAAGGTTTATACTTAGAAAATAATATATTTGTAGATTTTGAGCAGGAATTGGACGTAACTGAAGAGGGGGTGGTCTTTGCTCATGAAATTGACCATCAACGAGGTACGCTGATTTCTGAAATTGGGAAAGAAGTCTTTATGTGGTGATAAAGAGACTTTATTGAAATGGGGTCAACTCCCCACACCACATAATGTGACTTAAATTATAAAGTGACGGCCTCCGAGAAATGATAAACAAGAGGCCGTCACTTTTTCATTCATAAAGGAATCAACATGGCTCTGACAACAAAACAATTGAAAGATGTTTGTTTCATCTGGGGTGGATCTAATCAATGTCGTTATTTGGACGAAGACGTTGATGACGAAGGAGATATCATCCATATCTGTAAAAAGAAATCTCCTTACAAAAAAATAGTTGAAGAAGAACTTGTCGAGTTCTTAGGAGATTGCAAGAAGAGTGGACAAGACCCATACAAGCAAGGAGTTCCTCTTGGGGACAACTGCGGAGGATTTGTGGTCTTAAAATCAAAGCCGCAAGGATATGACACTTAATGGAACTTTTGATATGCTTAAGTGTGTTTGTGCTTGCTATGGTGGGTGCATCAACAATGGATAGATAAAGGAAAAGGAAAAGGAAATGCCTAATAGATATGTCTGTGATGTGCTTGAGGAAATGAGAAAAATTGACAAAGCTCGCAATTACGGTTCATTGCTTGGGCTTGTTGAGGAAGTGCAAACACTTGTCAATCGAATGGAAGCTTCGATTGGAGACAAAGCTGATTATAATCGTTGGCATGACAAGGCTAAAGAAGAGAAGGTCGAATACAAGAAGCTTCTTAAGCACACAAATAAACTGCGAAAGAAGGCAGGCAAAGAACCAAAGAAGTCGGATCGATATTGAACAACAAAATTTGTATCATAAAGAACTAAGGAGAGTGAAATGAGTGACACAACAATTCTAAAAGAAAAGCGTCCAGACATTGCCGAGTTCGTAGAGGCATGGAGAGCTAAATACGAGAGAACCTTCGATCTTACAGATGAATCAGAGAAAGCTAATTTCTACGAAGGTATGACTGAGATGGCGAGGCATGTAGCCACCACCGCTGAAGCGGTCACGCTTAGCTCAATGCTCACCGTGGATGGTGTTAGCACAATTAGAGCAGACGCTATTCCGCACAACGATGATAAGCAAGCTGATTAAAGCTTGTGCTTTTTCATTACTTTGAGCACATTTTCTTCTACGTCAGTAAACATTGCAGCTTGAAAGACTTCATCTTCTAGTTGAGGATCATCTCTGTTGATGATTCTTTCAGCTAGAATTTCAGATGTCTTTTCATGTTTCTTTGATGCGCCTCTATAATGAACTGCGATTGTTGACACGACGAGTAGTCCAATCAGTGCAACCATTATTCCACCGGGGCCAGAAAAAATCTGGACACCACTGTTTTCGTAGTTACTTTGCCAGTTAGCCAAGCCTTGTTGCATTTGGCCAATCTCGCTGTCTTGGATATCGTTTTGTGTCTTAAGGTTTCCAACTTCAGCCTTCATACTGTTGGCCAAGTTTTCAATTTCCCCAATTTTCCCATTCTGGTTATCAATATCTTGTTGTTGTCTTGGAGAAAGATTTCCACAACCAGATATGAAAAGTGTCGCTGCGGCGACGAGTGTTATGAACAACCCTTTCATTTTTACCTCCTTGAAATAGTTCATGAATCTAATCTTCTTCTTTATTTATCCTTAATATCAACGAAATGGGCTTGATTTTGACGACGGTAAAGTGAATAATGAAAAGTAGTCCGTACCACAGGTATAGGAGACATTGATGCCAAGACGAAGACAAAGAAACTGTGAAGACAATCCTTTAGAGAAGGGTGATTTCGCCGTAGACTTAAATAAGCTTTCCAAAGAAGCTATAAGTAATTTCTTTGGGAACAAAAATTGGTATTGCGGAGGACCGATACCAAAATCAGAACTTGAGTCAGATTGGGCTGTTAAAACAGTTTTAAGAACCCAATTTGACGATGCTGTCTTTGATTACATTCATGATAGGTGTTTGACCGAAATTCCAGAAGCCGCTGGGTACAACGACCCTAGTGTTCCTTGGACGGTTCACACTCTTCTTTGTCTCTTGGAAGAGATCAGAGGGTATGGTGTTTCTAAGGATTTTCAGCCCGGCTTGCTACTTTTGTATTTCAAATTTTGCAAAGGAATTGAAATTCCTCCACCTCCGTTGCTTTAATAGGTAATGCAGGACATGGAATTCATCTCTGGTCGATTTTTCGACTATGAAATACCAAAAGAAAAACGATACTTCAAAAAATACTTTAAGACAGAGCTTCAAGAAGCTTTCTTAAGGTATTTTTTGATTTTTGGTCAGTATCGTAATTTCAAGAGCCACACTGGTCATCATTGCAACCCTCGTATGCTTTTTAAGCTAAGAAAAAAGCTAAAGATACTGGAAATTGCCTACAATGAGGCAAAAGTATCTTTAACAGAGGATGGTATGCGCACTGTTCAACTTATAGAAACAGGCAAGTTTCCATTGACAAATAAGTGATTTTCTCGGAGAATAGTTTATCTCAAGTTATGCGCCGAGGAGGGCGTAAATGGAAAATCACTTAAAGAATAGAGAAGACCTTGTTTGTGAAGCAAAAGGCTTATTTGGAATGATTGCAGAAATTCAGGCAAAAACTAAATTATACATATCGAGGTTAGCAACCGAAGATATAGAGGTTTCTGTCAGTCAAATGAAAAATGATCTGGCTACATACTCTCGTAGGATAGATGAAATCTACGAGGAGTTGAGAAGCTATGATGTCATTCCGGGTATTTCTTGAAAAAGCACAGAGTCCAAACTATGCGTTTGATAGCTGGGCGAAATCAGCAGAGAAATTAGGCACCGATGTAGATTCAATGGTTGGCCAAGCAAAGAAGAACGATTCTGAGCTTGATCACAAAGCATCTCAATCCAAGAAAGATAAAAAAACACACCCACAAAAAGACGACGATATTGATATCGAGAAAGAAGGGGCATGGAAAAAGTTGAAAGAGATATCCAAAGAACGCTTAAAGAAGAAGAAGGAAGACGACGCCCCAAAAGATTTGGAATCTTCAGAAAAATAATATCATCAATCATTTGGTTCTTTTGTCATTTGACAGTCGCAACCCTGCGATACACGACAATAACTGCACTGGCATTATTGGTCATATTGGGTTCACTTTCAGTCTGTGAGTTTATAATAGAAGAAGAAGTTCCTCGCATTCGAAGTCTTAATGTTCGTGATCGTGAATTTATAATGGCTCATATGAATACAACCAAAGGGGTTTATTCAAATTTCAAAGAAGAAGAAGAGTGCTGGGATGAGTTGCAGACGACGTTACTGATTTTAGACAAAGTTTGTCCAGAGGTTTCTGAGTGGGTTAGAGACAGATACGCAAATGGAAAAATTGTTTGGGAAAAGGAGAACTCAGGCACTTACGCCAAATATGATTACATCAACAAGGAGCTAACATTCAATCGAATTTCCTTTATGGAAAATGATGGAATTAAAGCTTCAATTTTAGCACATGAGTTTCGACACTCTCGGCAGAAGTTTACAAAGTTTTATCGATCAGTTGTTGCGTGTATGATTTGCAGAGAGCCAAGAACAATTCTCGTCGAGAACGACGCTTACCTGTTTGAGAAGAGAGTCGTTATTGCTATATTTCTGGGAAGGAACGATCTGTGACAGAAGAAATCGTCAAGGATAGACGTGATGTTAAAAGAAACCTTAAAGTCGTCAAATACGATATAGGCGTTTTTGTTTATGCCATTGCTTCTAGCATAGATGAGGGTGATGGCATTCTTAAAATTCCAGCTAAGTTTGGAGAGCCTATAGGAAATGAATGTTACGACATGATTAGAGATGTCTACTACGTTGAAGGAGTAGACTACATGTCTATTGGAAGCATTCCTGTCAATTACAAATTAGTTGACGCCACCAGTTGTTGGTCATCTGACATACCCTTGCCCAAGCCTGTTCTAAGGCGTCATATGTCGGCAGAGCAAAAAGCAAAATTATCTGACTGGAAGTTGCAATATCCATCTTCAAATTACCAAATTCAATTTCTACAAATTTTGAATGTGTATTGATGATTATTCAAATTGCTGTAATAATCCTGTCCATGGGATATGTTCTATTTTCTTTCTTTAGAGAAAGAGGTAGAATTAAGAATCATAGAAGAATGTTATCCTATATGGATGAGGGGATTAGTCTGTTACATAGGATGATTATGGACAGAGAAAATGAAAGACATGAAAAAGTAAATTGGAAAGAAGAAGGATTCTGATGAAAGATAAAATGATACCGCCCAGAGAAGTCCCAGATCGAGATTCGAAGTACATGGGGATGGCTTGGATGTGGGCCGGTTTCTCAAAAGACCCCAGCACTCAAATAGGAGCGCAACTGGTTGATCAATACAATATTCCCTTGGGTTCTGGATATAACGGTCCACCTCGTTTGATAGAAGACGATTCTTTCAGTTGGTGCCGACCTCCAAAAGATGATCCAAATGCTTTTTCTAAATATGACGTTGTGATACATGCCGAAATAAATGCGATAAATCACAGTTGCGGAAAAGAGCTTGCTAACGCCATTTTGTATGTGACAGGATTTCCTTGCAAGGATTGCATGAAGCAAATTGTTAAGGAAGAAATAGGAAAAGTTGTATATTTTGATCACAAATCGGATTCGGGGTCTATGTTAAGACAAACACAACAAGATGTATCGAAAAAGATAGCAGATTTGGGTGGAGTTAAGATTGAAAAATTCACTGGAAGTGTTTCATGGTTGCAAGATTGGAACGAACGATTAAGATCGCTCGGAGTTTTCGAAATGTAAGGATAAGTTTTCTTAAAGAAAAGATGTGTCCTGATCTATATAGATTCATGGATAATTCAGAAAAAAGAAAAGAGTATCTTAGAAAAAGACGTGCTCAAGTTTGTGAGTCATGTGGTGGACCTAAAGAAATTTCCGGGTATTGCAAAGAGTGTTGGGAAAAGAGGACAAAGCGAAGAAAAGAGCTTTTTGCTGAAAAGAAAAAGCGTGGCGAATGTATCTCTTGCAAAAATAAAACCAACGGAAAAAGCAAGTGCGAAACTTGTTTGTCTAAACAAAGGAAGCAACGAGAAAAAAGAGAGTTTTCTAGGTTGGAAAAGGGTCTCTGTGTTTTGTGCGGAAATCGTAATCATACAGAAAATTCTAAAACGTGTGGAGACTGTTTTTGCAGGAGAGTATCTAAGTTTCATTTTAAGACTTATGCAAAAACATCAGAACTTTTAGAGTTGTTAGAAAACCAAAATCACACTTGCCCTTATACTGGAAAAAAGTTGATTCTAGGAGAAAATTGCACTCTTGATCACATTGTCCCCAAGAGTCGAGGCGGCATCAACGAGGTGGATAATCTACAGTGGGTTTTCTGTTCTGAGTTCGTAAACGTAAATACTTTGAAGTGGAATATGACAGACCAAGAATTCAAAGGACTCATTAAAATCGTTTACGAACATACAACAGAAGGTGGAAATGGCAGTTAATTTTAATCTAAAATCTGGTTCTTGTAGGTCGCAGGATTCTTGTGTTTCCAAAGATGGATGTCCTCCTAACGTGTGTCCCGACTTTGTTATTAGGCGTCATGATACAAGACCTCCTTTGAAAGTAGCAGTAGAAGACTGTGAAGGAGCGATGGATCTTCAAGGCTTGACCATTGAAGTAAACATGTGGGCTTTAGGAAAGCTTAAGTGTGCGATCACAGATTCAGAAACATATTTTAACCTCGCTGATAACATTGGTTTTAATCAAATTATGATGGGCGACATCATTGTAATGGATCGGGTGAGACTGCCAGAAAGAATGCTCGTTACAGGTTTTGACGAAACCAATAGTTTAGTTCGTGTGCAAAGAGGATATCATGGAACAACTCCTTCTGCTTGGAAGAAGGGAGATACGTTAAGAATTTTTCGTGTTCTAAATGCACCGGCTGAATCAGAGTTGACTTTTGATGATATTACAGATGTAGACGGAACTATTACAAAAAATGTACTTCAAGAGGCTTCTTTAATTTACGAATGGCAACCAGAAGATACATGTCTTCCCGGATGCTATTGGCTTGAATTTAAGATTCTAAAGATGATTGATGTAGTGTTTTATCTTCCGGGCGGTCATTGGACTGGGAAGACTAACACTCATCCAGACGGATTTTTTTATACTGGTACAACATTTACAGAAAGTTCTGTGAGACTATCTTATGATCAAGTGGCGAAAAAATTCTTTCTCCCAGACGTTCCATGGACTGGGCAAACGCATCTTCATTCAGATACCAATACTTACACAGGTTTGATTCAAAATGACGGATCTGTTATCTTAAATCAAACTGGTATTCCATCAGGAGCAGAAACAGCATATAATGAGGATGGCAAAGCTTTACTCGATATTTCTCTTATACCAAGCTTTACAGATGAAGCTTTGACACCATATTATTTTGGGTGTATCTTAGGAGAAGGTGTTGAGTGGGTTAGAAGAATGCCGATTAGCGGCGAAGGATTCCTCATTAAAATCGAAGATTCTCCCACAGTTGAATTATAATTCATAAGGAGAGGTTCATGTACGTTTCTAGTTTTCTTATTGAGCGGTTGGAAAATGCCGGGGTCAAACATGTGTTTGGTTTACCCGGAGATTATGTCTTAGATTTCTACAAAGAACTCTGGGACAATAAAAATATTGAAGTCATAAACAATACAGATGAAAACCATTCTGGTTTTGCTGCTGACGCATATTCCAGAGTTCATGGAATTGGGTGTGTTGCTGTGACTTATAATGTTGGTGCCTCAAAGGTCATCAATGCTGTTCAGTGTGCTTACGCTGAGCGATCCCCCTTGATTATCATTTCGGGTGCTCCCGGAATGGATGAACGGCAAGAAGGCATGTTGCTGCACCACATGGTAGGTTCTTTCAACTCCCAAAAGGAAATGTTTGAAAAAATAACATGTGCTTCAGTTGTTTTGGACAATCCAGCAACGGCAGGATATGAGATCGACAAGGCAATGGAAGCTTTACATCATTACAAGAGGCCGATCTATATTGAGTTGCCTCGGGATGTTGCTAAGAAGTCGATCAGCTACGATGTATACAAGCAAGGAACACCAACTGCCCCAGACACAGACCCAGAGAACTTACAAGAGGCTTTGGAAGAAATCATGTCATGGGTTGAGGTGGCTAAGAATCCGATGATTTTGGCCGGTGTTGAAATCTCTCGTTATAACTTGGGAGAAAAGATTGTTAGGTTTGCAGAAAAAACCAACATACCTGTGGCAACAACCTTGTTGAGCAAATCTGTCATTAACGAACGTCATCCATTGTTTGCTGGAATTTATTCTGGAGCTAGCAGTGACGAGTTGACAAAGAACTTGATAGAGGAATCCGATTGTCTTCTTATGTTTGGAGTCATGCTTACTGATATGACTTTGTGTTTCAAACCAGACAAGTTTAAGAAGAGACAGGTGGTAGCGGCGAGTGTATCTGGGTTGCAAGTGAAAAATCACAGTTACACCGAAGTACAGTTTGATGATTTTTGTGAAGCTCTTTTCAAATTAGATTTTGGAAAGAAAGATTTGTTGGTGTGCTTGCCTGAAAAAGAAGAGAAAACAAAATTTGTACCAGTGGAAGGAGATGATCCTTTAACTACCAAAAGATTATTTGAGTACATTGACTCTATTTTAGATAAAGACATGGCCATAGTCGCTGACATTGGAGACAGCTTGTTTGGGGCAGCAGACTTGACTGTTCATCACAGGAATCATTTTTTGAGTCCTGCGTTTTACACAAGCATGGGATCGGCTATTCCCGGAGCGTTGGGCGTTCAGACAGCAAAGCCAAATGTCAGACCAATAGTAATTGTTGGTGATGGTGCATTTCAGATGTCATGTTTGGAACTTAGCACTATTGTAGATAGAGGATTAAATCCTATCGTGTTTGTGTTAAACAATGATGGGTACACAACAGAAAGATTTCTGTTGGATGGCGATTTCAACAATTTAAGAAGATGGAATTATCACGACGTAACAACTTTGATCAACGGCGGGGAAGCTAGGCGATGTACTACTGAAAGCCAGTTGTTTGAAAGTGTGCAGGAAGCTCTTGGTTCAAAAGAGTTATTCGTGTTAAATGTTGAAGTTGCAAGAGACGATGTTTCACAAGGGCTAACCAGAATGACTGAAGCCTTAAGTAAGAAAATTTAAGAAAGGAAGTTTACATAAATGGCCAAGGCCAAAAAGAAGTTTGAGAAAAAACAAGATTTTGTACGGTGTAATGATAGAATCAGAATTTTCGAAGTATTGCTGATTCATGAAGGAGAGAATCTAGGAGTAATGAAGACACGAGATGCTTTAGCCAAGGCTGTGTCGTTGGATCTTGATCTTGTTGAGGTGTCTCCAAATGCTCATCCTCCTGTTTGTCAAATCATGGATTATGGCAAGTTCATATTTGAAAAGAATAAAAAGAAGAAACAACATTTTGCTAAAGACAAGGAAGTTTCTTTCAGGTATGTTATTGACGATAACGATTTGACTACCAAGGCAAATCAAATTCGCAAGTTCATAGAGAAAGGCCACAAGGTTAAGGTGGTCGTTAAATTCAAGGCTAGAGAAAAAGCCCATAAAGACAAAGGCTTTGCCGCTCTTGAAAAACTCATTATAATGCTTGAGGATATTGTGTCTGTTGAGAAGCCGCCCGGATTTGAAGGGCACACCGTTACAGCAAGATTGAATAAGAAAGAGTCCAAGGATGGAAACCCTAAAGAAAAAGCAAAGAAAGATTCTTAAAAATATTCGTAAAGAAGAATTTGCTGAAGGAGAGTTGTTCACAGGTGTCTTGAATGAGATTTCTGTGCATAGCGAAGAAGAAGTCATTTACGCCATGGGAGACTTTGGTAGAAGTTTTAGAAACTTTGCGAGAGATATAGACTTGAGACATCCTGATCTCAAGTCTATCTTTTTAGGCGAACTGGTTAATGGTGGTGAGTTCAGTAGAATAGCCACTGATCATCTTAAACTTTGCACTTATGGAAAAACGTGGGGTCTTTCTGACAGTGTTCTAAAAAGCCTCAAGCGATCTGTTACATCTAATTCTACTTACAAAGAGCTTAATGGAAACATAGACTCTCCTTCTTTGAATCTTCGCTATCTTCGATTTGTCAAAACAAAGACTTTTTTGAAATCATATCGTGAAGAAAAGCGTGCTCAAGGTATGCAGTTGATTCCTCCAAGAGACGTGCCTAGTGATTTTGATGATTATTTTTATGGAGTTCTTAAATATGAAAATGACATTAAAGAGGCAAAGAAAAGAATAGCAAGACTGGCTGATTCAGGTCTTGTGTCCATGGCAGAAGAGATAGAAATTGGCTTGAATACCATTATCGAAAAATCCAAGTTGTCTCAATATATGGGATTCAATCAAATAAACTTGGTGGAAGCTGCTGTGATTCTGGGGAACATGATCGGATGTGTTTGCTCTTTAGACAAATATATCATTCCAGAAGGTACATTTGAAGGTCAGGCCGAGTGTAGATATTTGCCGAGAGTTTATCCCTATCATGATCTTGAAGACATTGCTTCAGATGAAATGAAGTCTTTGATGGATTATTTAGACGAGTACCCACCTTTGGGCAGACGCACTTTGTTTGATCACTTCAGAGTGTTGGTGCCGGGAGGGGAATGGCAAGAATCCATTGGCTCATTGGCTCATTCTTCAAAGTCGGGATCAGGATTATCATTTCCTGATGTGTTGATTGGGCAAAAGAGAATAGATGAGACTCTTATACAGAAAGGAATGACTGCAATATTGCTCGGTGAAAGAGATGGAGAGCATTATTTTGTTAGTTACTGGACGTAAAATGGAAAGATCAAAAATTAAAGAAGCTTTGTTAAAAGCCTATGAAGCTGGATGGCGTGGGTCATTGGAGCTAAAAGAAGAGTACGCTGAAAAAACATTAGATGATATTTGTGGGACAGAGTTGCAAGCAAAAGATTTTTATCAGCAAGCAACATTTTCTTTTGACGGGTCGAATTCTTATCAGCCGATTACCATACAGGATGGTGCTGCTGCTCCTCAACATGAATGGGTTATTCAAGAAAACACAATTCAAGTAACGCCTACTGATGGAGTTGAAATAACATCAGAGTGGGTTGCTAATAGAGCTAATTGGAACAATGTAGTGTAGAGGCTCATGGTGATGCGCCTTCGGAGGAAATTTGAAATACTTGGTTACTGGTGGAGCGGGTTTTATTGGATCAACATTAGTTGATAGATTGTTGGAAGAAGGTCATGAGGTCACGGTGCTTGATAATGTATCGACAGGCAAGTGGGAGAATTTGCCATCACATAAGAACTTAAAGATTGATCAAGATGATGTGTCAAACACACACAGTCAGATCGCCAAGTCATGGGAGGAAACGCCAACAAAGTTTGATGTAGTGTTTCATCTTGCTGCCGAAGCTCGAATTCAACCCAGCTTTGAGAAGCCTGTGTTAACTCACAAATCTAATGTCACTGGCACAGTGGAGATTTTAGAATTGTGCAGGAAGCATAAGGCTCGTTTTGTGTATGCTGGTTCTAGTTCTGTGTATCATGACAAATTCGCCAATCCTTATACATTCACAAAACAACTCGCTGAAGATTACGCCACGTTGTATAACAGAGTGTATGGAGTTCCGGTGGCCATTGCTCGATTCTTTAATGTGTATGGCTACCGCCAATTGGAAGAAGGGGCATATGCAACTGTGCTCGGAATCTTTGAGAAACAGTTCAGAGAAGACTTGCCTTTGACGGTTACAGGCACAGGAGAAAAGAGGAGAGACTTCACTCATGTCAATGATATAGTCAGCGGCTTGATCGCCATGTCCCAAGAAGATTGGAATGCAGATATTTTCAATCTCGGAACAGGAACGAATCATTCCATAAATGAAGTGGCAGAAATGTTCAATCATCCAATCGAGCACATAGCAGATAGACCCGGAGAAGCTCAAACAACTTTGGCCGACATACAAGAGTCCAAATCCAAGTTGGACTGGGAGCCAAAACATTGTTTGAAGGAGTATGTGAATGATTTGCTCTCTGACAAATAAGTGCTCGGTAATTTTACTTGTCGATCTTACAGATGGCACAGAGAAGTTATTGCATCCGGGAGATTCATTCCTTTATGAAGACTGCGTTGCCTATCCGACAGAGGAAACTTGGATTCTTGTTGAGCATGGACTTCTTGAAGATAGGGATGATGAGTTTGCTCATGCTAATTTTTATTCTGATTTGCTGGAGCGTCGTCGGATCGGCGGCACATCTCCATTGCATAATTGGTTGCAGGAGGGTTTTTGAACCACACCTATATTGTCAAAAACAATAATGATTATTCGATCATGGTGAGAACCCAAAACATGGGAGACCAGTGGCTTAATCCGGGAGAATATCTTGAGTACATTGGGCCAGACAATCTTATGCCAATCTTGACTCGATCAGATGATGTAGAGGTTTGGCATATGGATATTGGACATAACTGGGAATATTATGATGGCACTCAACAAACTGTTGAGTGGAAAAAAGAAGGTTTTTGATGAGATTCAAAAATTACATGCTAGAAGAAGGTGAGATGTTTGATGCTGTTAAGCATGGGATGTCTACTGGATTCAAAGATTTTCGTGAGAAGAGAGTAGAACAAAAGAACAAGTCGGAGAATGATGCTCTTACAACAAAAATTGTAACAGCCGAAGGTGATGAGCTTAAACAACTCATCAAACAAATTGTGAACAAGGGATTGACAGTTAAAGATGGCAAGGTTCAAGAGCCGTGTCGTATCAAACATGTAAATAAAGGAGTATTAGAATGTACACGCACAAAGATGGCATAACTTTTAGGAAGCTTCATAAAGGCGATCTTCACTCTTTGCTTGCTCTAAAGCAAGAAAGTTGGTGGGGAACTCACGCTACTATGATCATCAATATTGAAGATCAACAGAAATGGTATGAAAACATTCCGGCTGATGAAATTTACATGATTGCAGAAATAGACGCTGAAGCTGCGGCCAAGAGCAAGAAGGGCTTCATGGGGTCTGAAGTTAAACGGCAGGGAGTTGTTCCGGTTGGAATTTGTTGCTTGACTCAAATTGATTGGATAGGACATTCTTGTAATATCAGTGGATCGATCTATAAGGATAAACGCAAAGACATGAATGGGATTGTCAAGCCAGCGTTCTCTGGTGGACTTGATTTCGCATTTGAAGTGCTCAACATGCAAAGAGTGGGCGCAGAGGTGTTGGAGACGCACGCTGCGGCTCAGATACTTGAGATAGGACATCTGGGCTTCAAGATTGAGGGAAGGCGTCGTAGGGCCGTATACAAGGCCGGTAGATATTACGATTCAGTACAATTGGGAATCCTGAGAGAAGAGTGGGTAACAAGTCCACGGGTTGCGGCATATGAAGGTTGTTGTAATGAAAATTTTGACCATGTGATGGCCGACAAATTTATCAAGCGGTTTAACCGAGATATGCAGGGGGCTTTAGCATCTGGATGGCCTCTTCCAGTAGATGAGACTTCCCATCAATGATCACTCTTTTGTGACCTTCGGTCCAGATGATTTCTGTGTCAATCACGTTTTGGTTGAAGTGGCGGTGATAGTTTCTCACCGTGTCATAGAACCATTCTGTTTGTAGAGATTCTCCCTCGACAGCTTTTATTTCGTGACGACTTCTGCCAGTAATGATCCCAGCGTATTCTGCTGCGATCAAATACTCCTGCTCATATTCTGCCCAGTAACCAAGTATCTTTTCTACGTTGGTATACATTTCTGTGGGGTCAGATTCAAATCCAGAGAACTCTTCTGGAAGTGTTGCAGGATATTTAAGAGCCGTTATAAGAACAACGTAATCAGCGTTGATACGGTCGTATTCTCCTAAAGTGATCTCAGGGGATATTGGTCCCCAACCTTTGATTAAGACTATTTTACTTCTCATTTTTGGGCCATTCCCCGATGCGTGGCATCATGTTTGCGTTGTTCTTAAAGAACTCTAACATCTCTTCCGTCACCCAAAACTCCATGAGATCATGTAAGAGTTCAGGTTGGGGGTCTTCTAACATTTGTTTCCAGACTCTTACAAGTCTAGTAAATCGTTTCCCCAACCTGTCATTAGTCATGTCATTGTACCAATTTTCCCATCTAACACAAGATGAACCTCTTCTTTGAAGACATTCATGCCCTAAACACTTTCTTTCCCACTGCTTAAACGATCTTATAGGATAATGATGTCGGTAAACCTCTGTAGTGGTGGAATAAGAAACATCTGGTTCTGATATGCCATGGTTGCCATGTGTGATTACTACATCTTCCATTGGGCGGTGAGCTATCTTACATTCTTGTGGTATAGGGAGATGATCGAAGTCAACGTAATGCTTCGATTTAAGAAAATCGAATTCCCAGCTAATGGGAGGGTGCAAATACATTCTCTCACATCTCACAACTGATGTGTTAAAATGTCTGAGGTTTTGTAATCCACACCACAGTTCGTCGGCGTCCAGATGAACTATCCAATCTGGATTTAACTTGCAGGCAAGTCGAGCCATATGTGTGACCCACTTGGTCTGGTTGTGGTCATCTTCTGATTCGTCGATGATCTCCACAACTTCAGGGTAGCTTGCTGCTATTTCCTTTGTACGGTCGGTGGACGCATTATCTGTGAAGATTATTTGAGACACACCTTGGCTTATGGTGTGTTCGATCATTTGACCGATGATGTCTTCTTCATTCTTGGCAAGTATTGTTGCAATGATTTGAATTTTTGGCTTTGTAATTATCACACATTAAATGAGTGGTATTCCATAATATTTGCTGTAACCAAAAAATTCAAAATCTTCCTGCCAAGTTGTTGTTAGATGATCAACCATTTCTGGAGTGAAATTCAAATCGAGAGATATTTGATTTTTGTTCTTATGAGGGAATTTTATTTTCTTGTCAATAAAAGGAAGTGAGTTAAAATCTTTTTCAAGTGTTTCCAATTTAAGAAATTTGTTTATCTTGTAATTGACAAACCCTTTAGGTGGAACGTATTCCTTTTGTAGATGCAAAAGATGATAACAACTTCTACGATTGGTTGTCGAAAAATGGAATTTTTCAAATTCTTCTTGAGAAGGATTTCTGTTTCTTTGGCCATGAAGGTATCGAGAGATTTGTCGTTTGAAAGGGTCTCTAACAGTAGCGAACACATAGTAATCTTTAACTTCTTCAGGAAGATGGCAGATGTGCTTAGCGACTATTTCTTCCCAAGTGTCAGGGATCGGGGTCGTGAATTTCCATATGAAGGGCTTAGCTCCCGCCTTGCTTAGTGCTGCCTGCATGGATGTTGTCCCAGTTTTGCCGGGTGCCATATAAACAAATCTGTGTTTGTGAGAAACGAACATAAATATAGTTATGGAAGATTCATTAAAAATATTGATACTTTGCTCATATTACAATAGACCTATTTTGGTCAGGAATACACTAAACAGCATTCTAAAAGCGAATGAGCACCACACAAACTGGGAACTTGCTTTTGGAGATGATGGAAGTGATATCCCCGGAAAGCCTATTGTTGAGGAAATTCTTAAAGATCATTTGGATAAAGTTAAGTTTGTTCACAGCAATATGAAATTTGAAGATAAGATACTTCAAGGGTTGATTCTGGGAAAGCTGGCAAATGAAGCCATGAAAGAATCTGATGCAGATGTTGCTCTTATACTGTGCGACGATGATGAACTGGTTGCTGAGCATCTAAAAGAGTTGTCAGACTATTTCATCAATCATCCAAGAATTATGTACTGTTACTCCAAAATTCACATATTTAATCCATTTTTTCAGAAAAGCGAAAATGTGAATAATTTGAGAGGCAAGTTCAACAAGTGGAAAGGGAAAATAGTACCTTTTGGAAAAGTTGATGCAACTCAGGTGGCTTGGAGACTAGATTGCTGTAAGAAACATGGTGCGTGGTTTAAGGACGATACAAAACTTGTTCCGGGCAAGCCTTGGACAAAAGATACAGATGGATCATTTTTTGAAAACCTTTATGCAAAGTGTGGAGAGTGTTATCCATCTGGATTAGTGGCTCAATATAAAGGGGTTCATGATTACCAGTTGTTATGGCACAAGAATGTGCCGCCAGCCCAACTGTGGGCTTACGATAAAATGTGTAAAGAGTTGGGAGGAGTTCAGTTTTGAATCCATATGAAATATTGGGAGTGAGTAGAAACGCTTCCTCAGAAGATATCAAAAAATCATATAAGGAACTTGCTAAAAAGCATCATCCTGATATGCACAAACAGGGTTCTGATGAGCAGAAAGAAGCGACTGAGATATTCAAGAAAGTCAACTCTGCTTATGAGATACTAGAAGATACTCGAAAGAGAGCGGAGTATGACAGATTCGGGGCTGTTAGAAGTGGTGGCGCAAGGAAGCCTTACACTTCTACGGTGGATGATTTTTTCTCTTCGATGTTTGGAAGAGACCAACCAAGACAATCTCGTGGCAACCATATATTGGTAGAGCATGAAATTGATTTGATTGGAGTTCTCAATGGTGGAACTGTTGAGATCAAATATCAAAAACGATCTTTATGCAAAACTTGTAACGGCACAGGAGGAGATCAGGTTAAATGTGAGCACTGTGAGGGATCGGGAAGGAAGGTGATTCACGGACAGGCCATGACCGTCCAAACCACTTGCCCCGCTTGTGAAGGCACTGGCAAATCAATTAAGACACATTGTGGGGGTTGTAGTGGAGGATTCACAGATCCAGAAGAACATACTTCATCATTCAAAGTGCCAAAGGGAGTTGAAAACGGAATGCGATTTGCTTTTAGAGGACAGGGAGAGTCTTGTGCAGATGGCATTGCAGGAGACTTATATGTTGTGGTAAAAGTAAAGCAGAACGAATTGTTTGAAAGACTGCAAAATGGCAACATTCTTTGCAAGATGCCCGTTTCTTATACTCAGTTGGTTTTAGGGGATGAGGTGGATGCTCCCACCCTAACGGGGATGGTAAAATTAAAGATACCAGCAGGCACACAATCGGGCACTAAATTGAGATTGAAGGAGCAAGGATTGCCTGTCTTTAATAATAGGGGCATATATAAAAACGGAGATGAGTTTATTCAAGTAGACTTGTTTGTCCCTAAAGAAATAAACGAAGAGCAAAAAGAGATTTTGGAAAAATTAGCCGCCATAGAAAAAGCAGGAGAGTGAAATGGAAGACTTACTAAAGAACAAGTTTTTTTGGGTTGTTGCATTTGTGTCGTTAATGAATATCGGAATATTCGTTGTTGGAACAGTTGTAATAGACAAAGCTGCCGATAGGGTCATTGAAAGGCTGGAGAAAGATTATTCTCCATCTCCTTATGGTCCCGGATTTGATCCAGACAAAGTTGAAGTTGTAAGACAACTGGTTTATGAATTGAAGAAGTACAACGAAAATGGACAAGTCCAAGAAAGAAGTACATCAAGAGAGTTGTCGGATATGATAGAAGACGCCGACAAGTGGAGAGTTGATTGGGAGAAAGACAGAGGAGCTAATCCCTAACGATTGCTTGATCAACTTTTGAGTGCTGACCAGAGGCGTCTTCGGGGCGTCTCTGGAAAACAAGAGTCATGTTCTTTCCCAAGGCAGGCTCTCCTTGAATCTTTTTGTATTCATCATAAGTAAAGCTGGCTTCCGTCCCATCAGACAACCTGACATAAATTGGGTTCTTTTTAAGAAGCAGGGTTGTTATTCTTCCTGTTTTTTCTACAGAAGGCAGATCCATATCTGTTGATGGAAGACTTAGCTGGTTGCTTCTGGCCATGGACTGGTTTCCAAAGCTTCCGCCAGAACCACCTATGCCCTCTTGCCCTACAGGATCGGTATCCATGGATGTCATGGCACCGCCAATTTGACCGCCCAACAATTGGCTGTTGAATAGATCATCTATTTTCGGTCCTAGCTCTCCAAGACCGATTTCTTCGTTCAATAAGAATTCTCTGAATTTACCCATGATAACATATTTATGATTGTCGAATAGCTATTATATGACATGAACGAGAAAAAAGACTTTAAGTATGAGGCTCAAAAGCCAGTTGTTGTATCTAATGAGGAAAATATAGAAGAATCCACAGAAGAAACAGAAGAAGTTGAAATCAATGATGTTGTGTTTTTAACCCCAACTCGTATTGAATACACTAAAGGTGGTGTAGAACAATCTGTCATGATGGGAATTGATTTGATTAACAAAAAGGCTTATGTAGAAGAAGGGATTTGGGAGTATTCAGATGCTATATTTGAGCATCTTGACCGTATCAACACACTACCAGAGGACTTTTTCGAGGCAGGAGAGGATATCTACAACAAGGCTAATAAGGCCGTAGATGAAATGGAAGACATAAGAAAAAGTGCTTTACAAAAAGGAGACGAATAATGGCTGGAAACGAAATTAAAACAGAAGTCTTTATTCCCGGTCGTGGGAAGCAAGCTCGTGGTGTAGCTCAATATCCTGCTGGGAGACAGATGACGCTTGGGGTTATTACAGAGTGGATTAGGTTACAGGGACTTGATGAATATACAACCAATGGATTGATTGAATTAGCTGGAGGCTATCCAACTCAAGCATTGCCGCATTTTAGACGCAATTTCAATTTGATGATTGCAAGAGTCAGAGATAAGCGTCAAAAAGAACAAAACCAACCAATTAGCGAGGCAGCAAACGAAGACTGGGCCACAGAGATTCCAGTAGAAGATTTGATAATCGCAGAAGAGGAGAGAGAAGATGGCGAAAGTTAAGGTAACACAGGGCGAGATCGTTAATGGGGTAGTTAGCGTTCAATCAATTCAAGACAGTCAACAAGACAGTGTGGGGATGCCAAGTCGATATGTGGCAACAGTTCACTCTGGAGTTGAGGTTGAGGTAGAAGAAGGATATTGCTTGTGCTTCTCTGCTGTTCAAGAATTGGCCGACAAGGGAATTGTGATAACAAATGGACCGGGAAGAATTACCGGTGGGCCACTCACTTTCACAATTCTAAATGGTGGAAGAGAAATTGTTACTGTCGGTGCAAATGTTGCAGTGGCAAATGTATGGATCGAAAAAATCGAGTCCATGGAGATTGAATGAAAATATCACTTCTAACAAAAGTGGCTCGACAAGTAGAGGGCGAGTTTGTCTTTATCAACGTCATAAAGGCAACTACCAGCCCAAATAGCTTGCGCAAGTATTTGTTTGATAATGATCTTCCACGAACAGAAAAAGTTGGAGAGGTTGATTGCGTTATCGAATATGGAATACTTGAAGATGTAGAAGTAGAGACTGAAGAGCCTAAAGAGCCTACTTCTGATCCACAAAGTCAATAATGATTCGTGTGACACCCTCTGAAGGATGCTCAATCTTAACGCACTTTGAGAGGGCTAGGATTTTATCAATGAGATCCTTGTCGGCCAACTTAAAGATGTCCATGAATCCTTGCGCTTGAATTTCTTCTGTCATTAGTAAACCTCATTCCATCCGATTGATCCTACGACATTCGTTGCTGATCCGCCAATGGAAGTAACCACTAAAGACAAACTGTAGTCTCGTTTCTTTATGTCACTGCCAGCTTCAATGTATTTGGTTTCTGGCAAGTCTAAATTGTTGTTAAATATCAAGAGCATGAAATATGTATCCTTAATTACTGTAATATCCTAAAAGGAGTGATGTTTATGAACCAGCAACCGCACAACCCGCTAGAGAGCCCAGATGGGCCACCAGAGATGACAATTGATCTTCATGATGGAAGCACAGAACAGGTTTCTATTGTGGTGATTCATCATGACAGACCAGAGTATTTGAATATTTGCTTGCAATCGATTCATGTTTGCAGTCACTTAAACAACTATGAGGTGATTGTAGTAGACAATAACTCTGGGCAAGAGACACAAGAGTTTCTTGATGTACTTCAAGAAGAAGGAATCAAAGTTGTAAGAAATAAAGAAAACAAATTTTGGTCTGAAGCGTGCAATCAAGGTGTTGGCGTATCTGACCCAAATTCAAGGTATTTCATATTCTTACATGCCGATACAGTTGTAATTGATCCAGCTTGGATTGACGTTCTTGTAAACATCTCTGAATCTCAAGGAAGTGGCGTTGTTGGAACTTCCATGCAGCACTATTACATTCAAAAGCAGAAGGTTGATTTTATTCAAGAATGGTGCATGTTGGTGACAAGAGAGTGCTGGAATGATATTGGACCGTGGCCGGAAGAGCTTCCAATTGTTGGCATGTCATTTATTATGACATTGAGAGCGCAGTTAAAAGGACACAAGCCTCAAGCTACAAGAAACAATATTGTTCATCATTACAGACAGTTCAGCATGGACCCTAGCGATTTTGAAAAGATGAGCGAGAAAGCTATGGGAATTGTTGCAAGGTTGATGCAAGAGACTCAGCAGTCTAAATGATCTCAGACCTTTATTAAACAACTGTTTCATGTGCCCGATTCTGAATTATTGTCCTGATCCAAAAATTGTTTATGATTGAGTTGGCTCATTTCGGCAAGTTCTCTATGAATTGATGCCATTGAGGATGATCGTGAATGACGATTTTATTCTTGGCGTAGTGATTGGCGTAGGCCATACAGAACAGTTCTTCGGCATTTTGATCTTGTTTCTCTGGTGTGTTCTGTACGATTTGCATCCACATCTGTTTGTGTTCTGGTGTAACGAACTTTTCCAACACACGATGGGCAATTTCATGTAGAACTGTAAACTCTCGTCCATAATTGTATGGAGCAGCTATGGCAATCTCTTTTTCATGATCATCCATGTAGCCAACATGCTCCTCGTCCCCATTAAGAGTGTTTCCGGCATGAAATTTCCAGTTGTATCCTTGCACAAGTGCTGCGTGGCTGTCTGGAAGTTTTTCAAGTGTATTGGCGATGTCAGCTTTTTCGCCGTCCATCTCATCTTCCATAAATTGTTTGAATGAACCCATCATACCTTATCTATCTTGCAGGAAGTAAATTATTCTGTATAATGAAACATCTACAAGTAAAGATTCCTTTGGAATCGGTCATCTAAAGACTCAAAAATAGCGAATAAACTCATCGTTAAAGAGTGGGTGCATGGTGACTACACATTACAAAAAATATCACTGGGTTTAGCAACTTATCCCTTGTTCGCATAAAAAATGGCCGGTTGAACGTCTGCCCGTTAAAACGTCCTCTTGCAAGGAGATACCTTGTACAATTTGCTTGTATTTAAGATAACCATTGACAAATCAAGTTTGGAGGAGGAAAAGTTACCGAAACGTAGAGTTTTATGTAAGTCACAACATAAAATTACTAAACCAGTCTGGAATCGTATCGGATAACGTGGCTAACTTGATTATTAAGCACAACATTTATCTTTTGGGAGGTCGCTTGACGAGTGTTGTGTCGGGTTTGAAAAACAATTTGTGGAAGTCTGAAATACCTGTTGCAAAAGTTGCAACAGGTATTTTTTATTCTATGTTTCCTCTCATAAATAAAGATAACTTGTTTTGAAGGAGAGAATTTATGGCACGAACGGCTAAGAACATAGGTGGCAAGAAGAGAAATACAAAGACTGGTGGGAATTTCCACATTGAATTTAAGAATGATGCCCAAAGTATGGCGTGGGCCGCTTTTCAGCAGCACAGCGTATTATTTCTAATAGGACCAGCAGGTACAGGAAAAAGTTTTCTTGCATGTGCTTTTGCTATAGAGAGAATTCTACAAAAAGAGTCAAAGAAGATTGTGATAACCAGACCTATTGTAGAATCTGGAGAGTCTCTTGGTTTTCTTCCCGGAGAGTTTGAAAACAAGGTTTATCCATACATGTTACCAATGTATGACTGCATAGATAAACTTGTGGGTCATCCTGATGACAATAATGTTTGGAGAGACAAGGTTGATAAAGCTGTTGAAGTTGCTCCAATTGCTTATATGAGAGGTCGAACATTTGATGACGCTGTTTGTATTTTTGATGAAGCACAAAACGCATCAATGATGCAGCTTAAATTGTTTCTTACAAGATTCGGAGAAAACAGCAAAGTCATTATCACTGGAGATCCAACTCAAAGCGATTTAGGCGGCGGTGATGTTGCTTTGACTAATGTGATGAATCGTCTCAAAGACGTGCCGGGTGTAGGTGTTGTTCAATTTAAGGCAAATTCTATTGTCAGACATCCACTCGTAGCAAATATCATTGAAAAACTTGAGGAATAATGTCAAGACAGACGGCCTTTACAAATGCAGGAACAATAACTGATGACTCTCTGGATATTCCAGTAGGGTTGGTCGCTTGGACAAGTCCCAGCAATGCCACTAGCAATGACGGATCTTATGCAACAGTTGCATTGGACGGCACGATGGATGGCACGTCTGACGGTCTGTATTTTTCTAATTTTGCTTTTAGTGGATTGACATCAGAAGCTATAATTGAAGGAATTGAAGTCCGCATCGATAGAAAGGATAGCGGGATTGATGGAATTGTAGATGAATACCTGCATTTGGTTTGGTCTGATGGAACGAACAGTGCCATTACACGAGGGGCAGATAAAGCTTCTGCCACTTCGTGGCCTGCTTCAGATGGGACAGAAGATTATGGAGGAGTTTCTGACACATGGTCTGAAGCTCCTACAACCGATGAAGTGTTAGGTTCAGATTTTGGATTTGTGTTGTTTGCGACGGTTGATGGTACTGGTGATGGAACGGCTTTTGTTGATCATGGTTCTATGCGAATCAATTATCACTTTGCTTACGTTACAACAATCAGCGGCGGTGCTTCAGGTGGCGGATCAGCTACACAAACATTTTATGATGTTGTTGAGGTGGGCGGCGGCTCCATAGCAGGAGGATCGGCTGCTGTTACTTCTTCCGCATCTTTAAGTGGCGACGGAGGAGCTTTAGGCGGCGGCTTCGCTTTCAATTGTGTTGATTTTGTTTCTTCAATAAATTTGTTATCTAATCCTAGTTTTGAATGTGGATTAGATCATTGGAACATTGATTTTGGAAATTGGAGAACAGATTATGATACAGTTCAGCATGAAAATGTGTCTGTTACTCCCGATTCTGGCACAACGGGTGCTGAATACTTTTATCATGACGAGATAGACATTTCTGGTTATGATGTTGGCACAAAGTTTACGATTTCATTTTATAGTCAAGATGCAATTTCCAGTGGCAGTCGGTTGTCGGCGATGCTTACAACTCATATTTTTGGCGATTTTACAGCACTAGGAGCAAATCAGTCCGTTGCTCCGAATGGGGGTGGTGCTGGAGTGTTTACTCAGTTTTCAGGTGCTTTATCAAAAATTAGTCTTGATGAAACTGGTGCTGGAGTATGGTGTGACATCTTTGATATCGGTGGTGGTGGCAACTCTCAATCTCTATACATGGATAATTTCCAGCTTGTTGTAACGGTCCATGCTTTTAATGCTTCTATCAATGGCGGTTCATTAGCTGGCGGAACATCTCTTGTATCTCAAACTTGGACTGAAACACCAATAGGAGGATCGTTAGCTGGAGGCTCTGCTGCCGTTTCGTCTAATTTTGCAATGTCTGTAAGTGGCGGTGGTATCCTTGGAGGCATTGCGGATATTCCTCAAGAGTTTGATGAGGTAGGTTCGGGAGGGGCTATTGTTGCTGGAGCAGCAATAGTCACATCTTCTGATGTCATTGAAGTTGGTGGTGGAATATTAGCTGGTGGTGTTGGTTTTATTTCAGGTAGTCTTGAAATATTTGGAAGTGGTGGTGGTCTTCTTGGTGGTGCTGCGCATGTTCCTGATTTCTTTAATGAAGTAGGATCAGGTGGAGCTATCGCTGCTGGAGCGGCGGCAAACGATTCTGTTATAAATGCACTTGTTGGCGGCGGTTTGTTGGCCGGGGGAGTGGCTGATGTTCTAAGCTTTTACTGGCCGCAAGGTGGAGCTTTAATTTCTGGAGCTTCAGATGTTTTCCAATCATTCACCATGCAAGGTGGTGTATTAGCATCAGGGGCAGCAGTTGCCGTAATTGCAACTGAGCAAATTCCAGTTGGTGGAGCGATACTTGGTGGGTTGGCTAATGTCAATAAATTCCAAGGGCCTAGATCATGGGTTAGCACTGGTGCTCCTTCTGTAGATACTGGAGGAGGAGCAAGCAACGAAGGCATCACTGATGCGAAATACAACGCAATTGGTGGTGTGATTCTTGACAACAGGCTTGACTTGACGCTTGTTAATTCTCGATTCGATATCGCCACGAAGTTCCTTTGGAGAATAAGAAGCATTGCATTCAATGATCTCACTTTCTTGTGGAGCACAGGCGAGTTGGGAATATTTTTCTATCGTGTCATTGGAAAAGCAAGAGATGGAAGTGAGTGTAATCTTAAAGCCGATCCTTGTTGTCAAAAATATATCCTGAATGTTCAAGCAAGATCATTGCCTGAACTTTGCGAGAAGCTAAGTGCAAGGAAGTTTATCCTTCCAATTGAGTCGGTGCAAAGATTTACTAGACCGGCTTCTTTGGGAAATATCATTGATGACTTTGAAGCTCAACAAAAATTAGTTGATGACTTTGATGAAGAAAATGGAAATTGCAATGCACTTGAAGAAGTGAATGTTTGCGACATCCCCCAGTGTGCTGATTTTTGTGTTGATTTTGATTTAACTGTGGACTTTTATCTGGATATTTCCAGAATACAGATCAATGGGAATTTGGAATTTGAATCTGGGGAAGGTCTTTCGGCAAATAGGTCTGTGTTTGTAAGCGGAGAAGCAGAAGTTTCTAATACTAAGAATTTGTTTGCTGGATTTTATGAAGCTGTTCCGGCTGATTGGAAAGCAGATAATGCTGCTATAGCTTATTCTAATCATTACATTGGAGATGGCGGTGCCATTTTCTCCATTGTGGCAGAAACAGAATTCACAAATTGGCAGTTCACAGGAGGAGAGTGGCCTAGACACTCTGGTTTGCCCACAGGGACAACATCATTAAGTCAGAACAATCTCGAAGGTCAGAATAATCCATCAGCCGTAGCATGGCAAGTTACAGAAAATGCACTTACTGAAGATGGCGTTTTTGCACAAGTTGATGTAAGTTTCTTAAAAGAAAGCGAATATTTGATTGTTCGTGGGTTTGATTTGAATCTTCCGAGTGATGCTAACATCTTTGGGTTCAACGTGTGGATAAATCTATTGTCAACTCAAGTTGGTGTTAGAGACGTTAGTATTGTGTTGGTTAAAGGTGATACAATAATTTCAGATAACATTCCTTTGAATTTTGACTGGCCATTGATTTCTACTACAAGAATTTATGGATCAAGTGGAATAGCCGATTTACAAGTTCCGTTTTCTTCTGAAAATGTATGGGACGTTGATGACCTTAATGGAAGCGATTTTGGAGTTGCTTTTAGAGTGAAAGATGTCAGCAATATTGGAACTTCAATTGCTTTTGTGGATTCAATAAAAGTTGAGGCCACATGGGAATTTAAGAACAAAGACAATTTGAAAACAGGTGGAATTTCTGGAATCACATCAAGTGCATGGCATTATGAATCTTCTGGAGGCGTTGTTGTTGACGGTGATGTAAGTCCAGTAAAAACAACTTTGATCTGGACAGCAAGAGGACTTGGAGTGGGGCAACCAACAGGGTTGGTTATGGGAGGCGGATATTCAATAGGTCTTAGTTACACATCTGATAGTTTTCATTATGAATGGGAAGACAATGGCACTGTAAATCCAGCCAACATATTTTACGATTCAGATTGGCCAGAAAATGGAGAGAATGAATCTTTATCAACACTTCTAGGTGGTCCTGCGGTTGCTGCCAGTTCATGGACAAATCCTGAAAGGGCCATACTAGCAGATGCTTCTTCTATATCATCTCCTTCTTATGCTATAGTGGATTTGAAGACAGTAGACCTAGTTAGTGAGTTTTTGGTTGTAAGAGGCTGGCCATTCGACTTAGACGATCACATGAAAGTGGTTGGCTTGAGAGTGGTGGTGGCAAATCGATTTGCACAAAATAGTCCAATTTCTGGATTCTTTTCAACAGATGAAACTTCTAGCGTTGATGATGGTGTTGATACAGTTTCCAATTATGATGTTTTAGATCACATACCAATTGTTGCCGGAACATTGTCTGGAACAATTTTTGATGGTGCTGTTGCTGTTCAAACTTTTTCAATTGATTCAGTTGGTGCGTTTACTTTAAGTCCGATTGGGTCTCCTGTTGTAAGAGTTACTACTGGAGTGCTTGACCCAAATACTGGAACATTGATTTTGGTTTGGGATGGAAATCCGGGGCCTAATCATGTTGTTGTGGAATATGAGTATTCTTATCTGGAAACAGACATAAAAGACTCGCACCTTTATTTGGTTAATGGCGACACCATTCGGTCTGACAATCTTGCTGATACTTCTTTGAAGTGGCCTAATGTGCCGATCTCATTGTTTTACGGGTCAAATGGTCTTGATGAGTTGACTCCGTTTAGAGATTTAGATGCTGATCCATTGACTCCAGATGAAATCAATAATCCAAATTTTGGAGTGGCCATTGCTGTTTCTAACTTTGATGGGACAGGAAACGCTTTTGCCAAGATAGATGGAATAGCTATTGAGTTGACCATTGAGGCTTTTGGAAGAACTCTTGTTGCTATAACAGAGCCGAAAGTAGGAGGGTCAGCAGATGCCGTTCCGCAATTTGTTGACTTTATTGGCGGTGGTGGACTGGTGGCAATTGGCGGTGCCGAAGTCAAGCCATTCTGGGAGACAATGCAAGGTGGACTTGTATTCAATGTTGATCCTCCCGATCCTTTGCAGGCGTTGTTAGATGGTCCAATAGTAACTGCCATTTATACACATGATGTTTTAGGCGGAATCGGTGTTGGTGGTCTAGCTGAAGTTCCAGAGGGAGTATTTTCTTTCACTTCATCTGGTGGTGTTTTTACAGGCGGAACTGCAAGGCAGGCAAAAAATGCTTGGGAATATGTGTCAGATGGAAACATTGTATTCATTAGCGGGTCTGCTGATGCTACTCCGGGAAGTCTTTCTACTCCTGTTGAAAAGTTCTTTTTTGATATGGTTGTGTTGCAGACAAATGCTTCTTTTGCGGAAGACGAAGACTTGCAAGATGTAGAAGGATTGTCTGATACAGTAACTCAATGTGGTTGTACAGCTTTGCCGTTGGTGGTTGAATTTGGTCACAATTTGGTGAGAGATAACATTTTTGCAAAATTCCTTGCAAGAAATGGATTTCCTATTTCTGATACGTTGCTTTTAAGATACAATACAACTAATGACTCTTGGCAAACCAATCTTCATTTTGATGGTTGGTCGCCTGATGCTGATACTAAAGAAAAATGGGATCTCATTTTTGAATTGCAATGTACAAACAATATGGGCGGAATAAACATTGGTATGAACATTTGGAAAGTTGCCGTTGAAATATTCAGAAGAAACTTAACTACTTTTGAAGATTTCGACACAAGGATAATTGTTGGTATTTTGCCAGAAGATTTGTGTGATGTTAACGCAAATGAATTGGATTTTGAAGTTAATTACAATACTTTATTGAATGCTGCGGATGTAAATCCTTTGGCTACAATTTATCAAAATACAATTTACGATAACATCGGATTGTTTAAGAATCCATCTTGGACATTTGATCCAGAATTGATTTTGACAGTCTCCCAATCTGGAGTTAAAGAAGATCAAGAAAGAGTCGATCTTACAGATGCGGTATTTGTTTAAGAAAGAGGGTGAAATGGAAATTTGGATTATTGTTATATGCGTCTTAAATTTACTGATATCTATTGCTATTGCTGGTTCTGTGGCAAAAGTGATAAGATATCTGGGTGGAGATTCTCCTGTTGTGGCAGACGAAGATGTGTCGGACACATCAAATCTTCCAGAAGGTCCATTATACAAGATGGAAAATGGTGAATTGGTTCAGGTGGGAACGCCTACTTACGATCAAGAAGTTCTTAGGGGTGCTTCTGAACCTTATGCCGATGGAGTGACTACAAGGCCCTCTACACAGAATTGGGATGGTATCCCCAAATAAAAAAGGCTGCAAGGATGCACGTTGGATATAGAGAATTACCTTCCGAGAGAAGGTTTGGTGTAGAGCTAGAGGTGACAAATACGTGTTCTAAAGACGTAATTGGAATGTCTGTTTCTGGATATGAGGCTCTATATGGAAGTCAAAAAGATGTTGTTGTCACTAAAGGCAAGGGCAGAGGCGGATGGGCAGAAACTCGTCGCAATGATTTCTGGCATGTGAAATATGATTCCACTTGTGGACCGCTTGGAAAGCACATCGACAATGGATGGGAAATTGCATCCTATATTGGTTGTGGGGACAAGGATGTTAAAGCAATTTCTGGTATTGCTGATTGGCTCGCCAACGCTGGCTTGAAGACCAATCGAAATTGCGGCTTGCACATTCATGCAGATGCAAGCGATCTCACTAATTCTCAAGTGGGGTCTTTAATGGCTCGATGGATTAAAATCGAATCATATCTTTTCAGCATATGCAACAAGAGACGCAGCAAGAGCATATACTGCAAACCACTTAAAGAAAAATACAGGGAGATGGTTGGTTTTGGATATGAGTATGATCCCAACAACACATCTAGGTTCTGGTCAATTATGTCTCCTAGAAATTTCAACACTCACAACAATGATGAAAAGAAATGTGCTTTGAATTTTGTGGGATATGCTTCTGGTCAAATCATGAAGAATTATGATAAGTCTACGATTGAGCTTAGGCTTCCAGAGTGCATTTTAGAAACAGATCATGTTCTTAATTGGGTGAGATTGTTTTTGAATTTTATAGACTCTTGCAAAGATTATCCAGAACCCGGTCCTTTAGACCTATCAGAGACTACTGATATTAAAGATGTTTTAAGATGTATTGGCCTTCAAGAAAAAGAAGATTTCTGGATCTTAGATCAAAATTTGCTGGAGACGAAAAAATGGTTTTTGAAGAAACTTGCGAGAAATAAAGAAACTTCAGTTGTTGCTTTTGAGGCCAATAATTTACTTGCATTTATTAGCCAAATATGATACATATTACAGACAGTAAAACTACTTTACAACGATAACTTTATTAACTTAAATTACAAAGAAAAAGGTGATTACTATGGTTGTTACTAACCAAGAACTTGTGGAGCGATATATACCTTTGGCAAACAAATTGGCCTATAAGAAGAAGAGGTCATTGCCAAATTTTGTGGACGTTGAGGAACTTAAGTCTGCTGCTTACCTCGGTCTCGTGGAAGCGGCGTCAAGATTTGACCCTGAACGTGGAGTGGCTTTTTCAACCTTTGCCTATCCTCGGGTGTTTGGAGCGATCCATGACTACCTTAGAGAACAAGGATGGGGAAAGAAAACGGAGCCTAAGAGTGCTGTGAGCTTGGATTCAGAAATGGATGCAGGTGAAGGATGTGCTCTTAAAGATTTAATTGAAGCCAAGCCTGAGAGGAATGACGACGAGTTTATTGAAGTCGTTACTCAAAATCTTGACAAACAGGCTAAAGCAGTTCTGCGACATTATTTTGTTGATGCGTATTCAATGAAAGAAGTTGGCGAAAAATTTGGAGTCAGCGAAAGCAGGATTAGCCAATTGATTAAGCGTTACAAAGATCAAATCCGGTCTGACTGGAACTCTGTTGATCTTCGTTTTGAATTAGCTGCTTGATTGCTAAATACGCATGAGGTGAATCATGAAAAATATACTTACGAGTCTTGTGATTATTGTCCTTTTTGCTTCTCCATGTTTTGGGGAAGGTATTAAAAGAGTTTCTTTACCCTTAGAGGTAAAGCATGAGATGCTATCTGTCCCGAAAGAGATAGAAGGCAAAATCTGGAATCGGTGGACAACTAATAATTTTACTGTGTGCAGCCTCAATGACGCACAGGCCCAATACCTTCACAAGCGACTTGAGCTTGTGAAGGCATGGGTTCTTTCTCGATGGGGATTGTATGATGTTGATTTTTCAGCAGATTGCAAACTTATCTGTGTTGATGACCCAGAGCTTTTTGAGAAGATGTTTCGCATCAAATCTACGAAAGTGGAAATAAGAAGAGATGCTAATGGAAAGATCAAAGAAACTGTGATTTTTCTTTTACTCAACGATTCTCCATCCAGAGTTATTTCAGCACCTTTGACAGAGGTGTGTTTGGCAGAATTTTCTCAAAAGTATGATGCAAATTTTGGATGGTGGGCTTATCGTGGCATGTCTCTGATGAATGGCTCGATAGATCAAATTCGTGCAGAACTCAACTCAACTGCTGCTGTGATCAAAAATGATGATCCCTTGTATTTCAGCAAATCTTTGTTGTCTATGACCAAAGATGAATACAAGAAGTTGAGCGATGAAAAAAAGGCTCTTTATGACAGCAGTGCTATGGCCTTTTGCCTCTTGATAAGAAAAGAATTTGGTCAAGATAAATTCCAAGAATTCTTGAAGAGTTATGCTTCTAATGGAGGCGAGGCTTCTGTTAAAGAGGTTCTGAAGTTCAATGACTGTGAGCACTTCGATATGACGTTTAAGAGATACTTGACAGATTTGACAAATGATTTGGTTACTGGAAAAACTCCTGACCATTATTTGCAGATTAGAGAGAAGTAAATTACTTCTTCATCATCTTACGCATCTTTTTCTTCATAAGCTTTTTCATAAACATTGCGCCGCCGCCACCACCGCCGCCGCCCATGCCACCACCGCCGCCACCGCTTTGTCCCGGTTTGGCACCTGATGCCCCGTTTAGATATTGCGAGAATGGTTGCCCATCACTTGGTACTCTGTGCCCAGTGTCTTTAGCATTTACGTGCATGAACATTCCTTGTTCACTGCCATTACCGTCTTCTGTCTGTAAGAATTGTTTGAACCTCATCATGAAAGTATCTATTGATCAAACTAAAGAATTTGTGTAACTTGTAGGAATGAATGAAGTTCAAGAGGCAATGAAAGAGAGATATGCTCATATTCATCCTTTGATTTTCCAGAGGTCACTGGAAAGGTCGAAGAATGATAGTGAGCTTTTCGACATTTTAGAGACGATCCCAGACGAGTTTCCCATTGTATGGGATGACGAAAAAAGGTCATGGGTCACTACAGAGGATTTAATCCAATCCGAATTTGGGAAAAAGGTGGAGTGAAATGTTTGACATTTTAATGATGATTCCAATGTTGGTTACAGGTCAGGTGTATTATGAAGTGCCACAGGTTTATGTGTGTCCTCCACCTGTCGTTTATGTAGCTCCGACTCATTATGTGGACATTTATCTGGGAAGGATGAAAGAAGAGACACGCTGTTATTCTTTGATTCATTATGGCTCTCGGGGATATGTGAGAGTGCCAGTTATAAATGGATACGCTCCAGAGGTCACAGAGAGCCGTAATAGGACTGTTTACGATTACCGGAGAAGAATACCGTATTCTAGGTGCATGACGCCTGAGAAGGCAAAGGAGAGGGCTAGAGTCAAGTTGAGAGCACCTCAAGTGATAAGAAAGAAGGAGTTGGAATTAAAAGGTCCAATTCTTCCTAAAAAAGAACAGACTCTACCACGAGTACCAGAACCTCCAGTTCAATTTCCTAAGCCACGGGTGATAATGGCAGAAGATATGAAGAGACCGTCTGATGTCAAAAACCCAGAAAAGTCTTTAGGGCCGAGATATAACAGGAAGTCATAGATGCAATTGCATGAAGAGTATATCCACCGGCACAATTTAGATGTGCCGGTGGTGAGGTATGATAGTTCATCGCAAATTATCCTTCGGAGCAAAGATGGTCCTTTGCAATGGAGGATAATATCTTGCAGATGGAGGACCAATGGATATCATCCCGGATACTTTGAAGTTTATTGTAAGAAGCCTGTTCGGAATGGGCATTACAAAGAGAATGCCTTGCAAAACATAGCAATGGATAATCTTTATTGGGAAGATTATGAAAGAAAGATTCTTAATCTAACCAATAATATGAAAAAGGATTACTTAGCGATATCTGACAAAGAATCAGATTTAGCAGCATGGGAAATATTTCTTTTGATATATGACACGTGGTTGTCTCAAAATATGCCAAAAGAATTTTATGAACATGTTTGTGAAAGCATAAACTGCAACTTAAGTTACAGTTCAAGAAAAAAAGCTTATAGAAAATCCCTCATGTATATTAAAGGATCAGACGTGTGTGATGCGTACATCTACCAGATAAAATGGTTGAGTTCACGTCATTCAAAATGGTTAGAAGATTTGATCAATGCCTAAGAAATATTCATCAGTACAACTTAGAAATCCAACCTCTCAGCAGCATTTACTCAAACTGAGGCCGGGGCAAGATGCCATTTTGTCTTTTGATTTTGATATATTTGGAAATTTTGATGTGGAGTTGGCCAGTGACTATCTGAATTGTGAATTTGATGGAAATGGAAAGTATCGAGTATGGCAAAAAGAAGATGTTGATCCATGGGGAAGTTACTCTTCAATGTTCTTGGGAGAAATTTGGATTGATTACAAAACTGCCATATCAAAAGTTTC